>ERZ856578.739-NODE-739-length-66619-cov-5.644630_pt1 | contig 66619 bp, 58 predicted proteins | sample MGYA00514384_ERZ856578 | MGnify/ENA primary metagenome ERZ856578 (study PRJEB29103, sample SAMN06111958) | human gut metagenome | biome: human gut; feature: ankylosing spondylitis patient; material: healthy_person | host: Homo sapiens | place: China:Hangzhou... | reverse complement strand
CTGGTCGCGGGAACAACACTCTGGCTCCCACCGCGGGCGGTACCCGGGCCGAAATGGCCGTGATGCTCCAGCAGGTTGGGGGGCTGATGGAGCAGTAAAAACAGCACTAAGACAGCAAAACCCCGGCGGCCTGCGGGCCGCCGGGGTTTTGAACGTTTTTGAATGAATCGTGTTAGATGCCGAACTCGCTGAAGAAGCGGTCGTGGATGGCCTGGACGGCGCGGTCCGCGTCCCGCTCGTCCACCAGGACGGACACCTTGATCTCGCTGGTGGAGATCATCTGGATGTTGATACCGGCGGAGTACAGGGCCTCGAACATCTTGGAGGCCACGCCGGCGTTGTGGGCCATGCCGGCACCCACGATGGACACCTTGGCCACGTGGTCGTCCACCTCGATGGACTTAAAGCCGATGGACTCCTTCAGCTCCTCCAGGATGGCCTTGGCGGTCTCGGCGTCGTCCCGGGCCACGGTGAAGCTGATGTCCTTGCTCTCGTCCCGGCCGATGGACTGCAGGATGATGTCCACATTGATGTCCTTCTTGGCCAGCAGGGAGAAAATTTTAAAGGCAATGCCGGGCTGATCGGCCAGACCGATCAGGGCCAGACGGGCTACGTTCTTATCTTTGGCAACGCCACTGACGTGAATTTTTTCCATGGTTTTTACAACCTCCTTGACTTTCGTGCCGGGCTTTCCGCTGAAGCTGGAAAGGACCTCCATATTGACGTTATACCGCTTTGCCATCTCCACCGAGCGGTTGTGCAGCACCTGGGCGCCCAGGCTGGCCAGCTCCAGCATCTCGTCGAAAGTGATCTCCTCCAGCTTGCGGGCCCCGGTGACATGGCGGGGATCGGCGGTGTACACACCGTCTACATCGGTGTAGATCTGGCACAGGTCCGCGTGCAGGGCGGCGGCCAGGGCGACGGCGGAGGTGTCGGAGCCGCCGCGGCCCAGGGTGGTGATGTCGTCATACTTGTTGATGCCCTGGAACCCGGCCACCAGCACGATCTTCTTCTTGTCCAGCTCCTTCTGGATACGCTCGGTGCGGATGCGCTTGATCCGGGCGCTGCTGTAAGAGGAGTCGGTGAGCATCCCGGCCTGCCAGCCGGTGAGAGACACGGCCTGATAGCCCATGCGCTCGATGGCCATGGCGCACAGGGAGATGGAGATCTGCTCGCCGGTGGCCAGCAGCATATCCATTTCCCGCTTGGATGCGCTGGGGTTGATCTCCTTGGCCTTCTCGATCAGGTCGTCGGTGGTGTCGCCCTGGGCGGAGAGGACGGCCACAACGCTGTGGCCCTTGCGATAGGTCTCGGTGATGATGCGGGCCACATTGCGGATGCGGTCGGCATCGGCGACGGAGCTGCCGCCGAATTTTTGTACGATAAGTGACATATGTGTCGTTCCCCCTAAAGGTCAAATCATGTGAGAGAGTGAAAAGCGGACGGTCCGCTCTCCATCTTATGGCGTTAGTCCAGCACGCGGAAGCGGGAGCGGACGTCCAGACCCTGGAGCTTATCCTTGATCTGGGGCTCGGTCATGGCCGCGGTGAGGAAGGCGACCTCTCCGGCGGGCGCACCGGCCCGGGCCAGCAGCTGGATGTCGCCGCAGGCCAGGCGGACCTGGTCCACGGGGGCCTGGGCCCGGACATACCACCGGGAGGTGACGATGTCAGAGGAGACCACCAGGTCGGGAGCGCCGGGGCCCCACTCGTTGCGGTGATCCCGCTTCAGATCCTTGGCGATGTCGATGACGTCGGCCACCACGGCGGAGGCGGTGGGCAGCTTGCCCGCGCCGCGGCCATAGAACATCACGTCGCCGATGGCGTTGCCGGTGACGGCGATGGCGTTGAACACGTCCTCCACCCCGGAGAGCGGATTGCTGGCGGGCACCAGGTGGGGGGCCACAAAGGCGCACACCTTGCCCTCGGGCTGGCGGATGCAGCGGCCCAGCAGCTTGATCTTATAGCCGCAGGAGTCGGCATAGGCCACGTCCTCCAGGGTGACGTTGCGGATGCCCTCGGTGGGCACCTGGTCGGGATAGACGTGCTGGCCGAAGGACAGGGCGGCCAGGATGCAGATCTTGCGGCAGGCGTCGTGGCCGTCCACGTCGGCGGTGGGGTCCTTCTCGGCATAGCCGTTGTCCTGGGCCTCCTTCAGGGCCTGCTCAAAGGTCAGGCCAGCGCGGATCATCCGGGTGAGGATATAGTTGGTGGTGCCGTTGAGGATGCCGGTGACCTGGGTCAGCTCGTTGGCGGCCAGGCAGGAGGTGAGGGGCCGCAGGATGGGGATGCCGCCGCCCACGCTGGCCTCGAAGAGATAGCTCACGCCGTGCTCCTTGGCCAGCTGAAGCAACTCATAGCCGTGGGTGGCCACCAGCTCCTTGTTAGAGGTGACCACGCTCTTGCCCGCCTTCAGGGCCCGGGTGGTAAAGTCCAGGGCGATCTTGGCGCCGCCGATGGTCTCCACCACGATGTCCACCTCGGGGTCGTTCTCGATGACGGAGAAGTCCTTTACAAAGCAATCCTTATAGGGGCTGTCGGGGAAATCCCGCACGTCCAGGATGTATTTCAGGCGGAGCAGATCGTCCACCCGCTGGTCAATGAGACCGCCGTTTTTCGTCAGCACCTCGGCCACGCCGGAGCCCGCGGTCCCAAAACCCATAATCGCTCCGTTTACCATTGCATTCCCCTCATAGTTTCTTTCTTGCGGTCAGGACGTCCGGCCTGCCGCGGAAAGCCGGGGGTTATCCGGCCAGTATCTCGCACTTGAGCACCCCGGGGCTGGCCTTGGCGTCCCCCAGGACCTCCTCCAGAGAGCGGCGGAGGGTGGAGGTCTCCGCCGTCATGGTGACCACGGCGCAGCCGTTGGCGGGGATGTTCTGGTTGATGGTGAGGATGTTCACGCCCGTCCCGGCGAACACGTTCAGCACGCCGGATAAGATACCCGGCTCATCCTTCAGCAGGATCTGGAACGTGACGATGCGCCCGTGGAGCATGTCGTTGAAGGGGCGGACAGAGTCCTTATACTTATAAAAGGCGCTGCGGCTGATGCCCACGGCCCGGGTGGCCCCGTTCACGGTGGTCTCCTCCCCGGTCTCCAGCAGGCGCTTGGCCTCGGCCACCTTGCGGAAAATTTCGGGCATGGCGTCGGCCTCTACGATGAAATACTTTGCCGGCGTGTTCATGGCCTCTCCTCCAGTCTACTCGCCCTGCGTGTCCGTGTTGCGCGGGCATTTGTTTTCCAATGTGGACTATTGTAACACAGGTCTGGGATGGGCGCAACGGTTACTTTCCCCAACGAGTGTAAAAAAATTCAGCCGAATTTGGTCCCCTTCCGTCGAATTGTACAACGCCACACGAAAACACTTGTTTTTGTGGAAGCGACAAGCGGCAGAGCGGCGTCTGGGCCGCTTGGCTCCCCTGAAAGGGGAGCTGGCACGGCGCAGCCGTGACTGAGAGGTCACCCCCGCAGGGCAAAACTAAAGCCCTCCGTCTGGTTTTCCCCAAACGGAGGGCCTTTTGTGGATGATAAAACGCGTCTGCCTCACCCAATGTCCTGAGAGGGGGGCTGTTCCGGTGTGGTGGGCTGGGTCTGTCCACCGGTGGTTCCGCCGGAGTGGTTCCCGCCGGGCTCGGTGGGCGTGACGGGTTCCGTGCTGGAGCCGGAGGGATCGGTGACGGAGCTGTCCGGGTCACTCGGGTCGGCGGGCTCGGGGTCGGGGACCACAGAGCTGGAGGTGTGGACGTCGCAGCTGCCGTGGGCTTCCACCACGCTCTTGCGGTACATGTTGTCGTTTGCGGTGGCGGTGCCGATCTGCTTGCGGTCATAGTCGGGCAGGCACATGGTGACGATGCTGTCCTCCGGGCAGTGCTCCCCGGCCAGGTGATAGAGCCCGGTGGGGTTGCCGTTGGAGTCCAGGATGGGGGAGTCCTTGCACATGCGCACCACGCTGTTGGCGGTGTGGACGGTGCAGGCTCCGGTAGGCACGTCGCTCTGGAAGACGGAGTCGCTGGCGGCCCGGCTGCCCCGGGGGTCCATGGCGCAGTATTCAGTGGCCAGCATACCGCTGTCCAGACAGTACTGAACGCTCTTCAGGCCGTTGGCAGAGAAGAAGGACTTGTTGTCCAGCCCCTGGTGGACCTGGCTCATCACCTTTTTCCACAGCTGGGCGGCGGGGTTGCCCGAGGTGCGCATCTTCTCGTTCTGGTCATAGCCGGTCCACACGGCGGCGGTGTAATAGGGGGTGTAGCCCACGAACCAGCGGTCATAGTTCTGGCTGGTGGTACCCGTCTTACCGGCGGCGGTCATGTTGGACAGGGCGGCCTCATAGCCCGTTCCGCTGGTGACCACGTCCCGGAGCATGGAGTTCATATAATAGGCGGTGGATTCTTTAATGACGGGCTCCTGCACGCTGCTGTTGTCCAGCAGGACCTTGCCCGTGCTGTCCTCCACCCGGGTATAGGTGCGGGAATAGGTGTAAACGCCCTTGTTGGGGAAGGTGGCATAGGCCTCGGCCATGTCACGGGTACACACGCCCTTGGTCAGACCGCCCATGGCCAGGGGGGCCACGTCGATGTCGCTGCTCACCTTGCCGTTTTTGGAGATCATGGAGTCCACCAGGTCGATGTGATACCGGTTCTGGACGAAGTTGAAGCTCTCCTGGGGGGTGACCATGTCGGCCAGCAGACGCACGGCGATGGTGTTCACCGAGTGGGTCAGGCCGCTGCGGACGGTAGTCAAGCCCTTATACCGGGCCGCGCCGGAGTTGATGGGCCAGCCGGTGCCGTTGCTGTCGTTATAGGGGTAGTCGTCCACCACCGTGATGGGGGAGACCTTGCCCAGCTCCAGGGCCGGGGAGTAGACGGACAGGGGCTTTAAGGACGAGCCCGGCTGCCGCTGGGCGGTGTTGGCGTAGTTGTTCAGCAGGTTCTGGGTCTTCTCCCCGAACTGGCCAACGATGGCCACCACGTCGCCGGTGGAGTTGTCGATGATGGTGATGGAGGACTGCATGTCGTTGCCCCGGGCGGAGGTATAGTTCAGGTTGGCCCGGTTGGAATAGACCTCCTCGGCGATGGCCTGGATCTTGGGGTCGATGCAGGTGTAGATGCGCAGACCGCCCCGGCTGAGCAGCTGGGCCACCCGCTTGTCGGACAGGTCGTATTTCTCCTTCAGGTCCTGCTTCACGTCGGACAGGACGGTCTCCTCATACCAGGAATAGACCTCCTGCTCGCTGGAGGCGGCGTTGCCGCCCCGGACGAAGACCAGCTCCTCGGCCACGGCCTGGTCGTGTTCCTCCTGGGTGATCATGCCCTGGGCGAGCATCTGGTCCAGCACGTTCTCCTGCCGCCACTTGTTCCACTGCTTGGCGGTCCACACTTCGCCCTCCTTGTTCTTCACCCGGGCCAGGGAATAGGGGCCGTAGCGGGAGGGGTTGTTGGTGATGGAAATGAGGCTGGCGCACTCGGCCAGGTCCAGCTCGGACACGGACTTGCCGAAATAGGTGTAGGCGGCGGAACCCACCCCCTCGCACCGGCTGCCCAGGGGAATGACGTTGAGGTACCAGGTGATGGTGTCCTCTTTCGAGTTGTTCTGGGTGAAGCGCAGGGCACGGACGATCTCGGTGATCTTGCGCTTGACGGTGGTCTCGTTATAGCCGGTGAGGTTTTTGATGAGCTGCTGGGTGATGGTGGAGCCGCCGGAGATGTCCCCGCCGGTGAACATGTCCAGCACGGCCTTGGACGTGCGCTTCCAGTCCACGCCGGAGTGGGACCAGAACCGCTTGTCCTCGATGGCCACGGCGGCGTTGATGAGATCCTGGGGGATGTCGTCATAGTCCACCCAGATGGAGCTGGTGTCGCTGAGGAGGGTGACCAGCTCCTTGTCCTCCCCGGTGTCCGGGTCGGTGTAATACATCACGCTGTTCTGCCCCAGGGTGAAGTCGTCCAGGCTCAGGTCGGCCATGGGGAAGATCACCGTTTTGACATATACGGCGGCAAAGCAGCACAGAATGGCCCCTGTGCACAGGAATACCAGCAGCAGAGTGCCCAGGATAAAGGACAGCCGTCCGTGTTCCCGGCGCGGCCGGCGGGAGCGGCTCCGCCGCGGCGCGGCCCGGCGGTCTTCGTGGGTGTGCTCCGCCTCCCGGCCGGGATGGCGGCGGGGGGGATAGTCGCTGTTTTCATAAAGCGAGCGGTCGGAATGATACTGATCTGACACGTTGTTACCTCCAGTCGGGCGCGGCAAGCCGCCCTCGACGGTCATGTTGAACGGAAAGAACGAAACTTTCCAGGGTCCCTTTGTCCCAGCTGCCCAAAACAGCAGCAAAAAGACAAATAACATTATACCATATTTTACTCGTTTGTCCACTGTTAGCTGAAATCGAGGGGGAATCCTCCAAATCCCTCTTTCCACATTGCAATGCTCCCAAAACTGAGATATAATAACAGGAAGAAAAAGGAGCTGACGGCAATGGGCTGCGCGGGCTACACTGAAGCAAGCAAGCAAGCAGAGTAAAGCAGCGCTCTGCCCTTTTTTGCTGTCCAAAAGTTTATACAGACGACCACAAGAGACGTTTTTGAACATGGAGTGACCATGCTTAGAATGCGTCTCTTTTTTGCGCCCATGGAGAGACCGGGCTGGCCCTTGCCAGCGAAACAATAGAAACGGAGGAAACGACATGAAGAAAAAACTCTTGTCCCTTCTGCTGTCATGTGCGCTGTGCCTGACGCTGCTGCCTGCGGCGGCGCTGGCGGCGGACGGGACAACTGCGAAAGTGACCACGGCGGACGAATTGACCGCCGCAGTGACAGAGAAAACAGTGTCCACCATTAAGCTGGGGGCGGATATTAACGTCACCAGCACCATTGGCATCAGACGCACCGTCAACCTCGACCTGAACGACCATGTACTGAGAATGACCGGTGATGGCAATGTCATTGAGGTCGGGAATGGTGGCGATTTGACGCTGGTGGACGATGCACAGACGAAGACACCAAAGTACTTTGACAGGGGAGACAATGGTCTGTGGACGCTGCGGACGGATGATACTGAAACAGAATATACCATTACTGGTGGCGTCATCACCGGCGGTAAGAGTAAAACTGCCGCCGGTTACCGCACCGGAGGTGGTGTGGATGTGTATGGCGGTACGTTCACCATGACTGACGGCAATATCGTGGGCTGCACCGCCATGGCTGGCGGCGGTGTGTATTTGTCTAACAATAGCTTCACCATGACCGGCGGCAGCATCGTGGGCTGCGTAGCGACTGGCGACGCCCACTTGGGCAGCAGCGGCGGCGGTGTGTGTGTGCAGAGGACGGTACTTTTATCATAAATGGCGGCAGCATCGTCGATTGTACGGCTGATGATTCGAGATCAGAGGCACTGTATCTTGGAGATCGGGTCAACTCCACCATCAGCATCAGCGGCGGCGAGTTCCACGGGACGGTGACAAGTGACGACACCGTCAGCGGCGGCGAGTTCCACGACATGGTGACAAATTACGGGACCATCGAGGGCGGTGCATTTTATGACGAAGTGATAAATCGCGGTACGATCAGGAATGGCACCTTCGATGGCGCGGTGACGAATGTCTACGATGGTACCATCAGCGGCGGTACATTTAACGGGGAGCTGACGAATCACGGAACCATCGCCGACAGCGCTTACGTCACCGTGACCTTTGATTTAAAGGACGGCAGTGACGCGGCAGCGCAGAAGGTGGTAAAGGGACAGAAGGTCGCTGAGCCCAATGACGTTGCCAAGGAGGGGTATACGCTCGCATGGTGTGCGGACGAGGACTGCACCCAAACGTATGATTTCGATACCCCCGTGACAGCGGATGTGACCCTCTATGCCAAGTGGACGGCCAACCGGTACACCATCACCTTCGACGCCGACGGCGGCAGTGAAATGGAAGCCATCACCCAGGACTATGGCACGGCCATCACCGCGCCGGAGGACCCGACCAGGACGGGCTATACCTTTGCGGGCTGGGATGCGGAAATCCCCGAGACCATGCCCGCCGGGGACATGACCATCAAAGCCCTGTGGACGGCCAACAGCTCCGGCGGCTCTTCCGGCGGCGGCGGTAGCCGCAACAACAGCTACGCGATCTCCACCCCCAAGGCGGATAACGGCACCGTGACGATCAATAACGGCAGCACCGCCAAGAAGGGCGACACTGTGACTATCACCGTGAAGCCCGACGCCGGTTACAAGATCGACAAGATCACCGTCACCGACAGCAAGGGCAACCAGATCACCGTTACCGACAAGGGCAACGGCAAGTTCAGCTTCACCATGCCCGACAGCAAGGTTGACGTGAAGGCGACCTTCGTGAAATCCGAGGTCAAGCCCGACCAGCCCAGCAAGACTGCCTTCGTGGACGTGCCTGAAAACAGCTGGTATGCCGATGCCGCCGACTTTGTGGCCCAGCGGGGCCTGATGTCCGGCGTGGGCGAGAACCTGTTCGGCGGCGGCCAGAACACGACCCGCGCCATGCTGATGACCATCCTGGCCCGCATGGATGGCCAGGACGTGACTGGCGGGGCTACCTGGTACGAGAAGGCCATGAATTGGGCCAAGGCTAACGGCGTGTCCGACGGGACGATGCCCGAGGTGAACATCACCCGGGAGCAGCTGGCCACCATGCTGTATAGCTACGCCAAGCTGAAGGGTGTCGACACCACCCAGGGCGGCATGGCTGTCCGGGAGTTCAACGACTACGACAGCATCTCCGCCTGGGCCAATCAGTCCATGGCCTGGGCCGTGAATGCTGGCATCCTGTCTGGCCGGGGCAACAACACCCTGGCTCCCACAGCTGGCGCCACCCGTGCCGAAATGGCCGTGATGCTCCAGCAGTTTGTGGGGCTGATGGAGAAGTAAGAACAAGCAATAACATGAACACCCCCTGGCGGCTGGTTGGCTGCCAGGGGGTGTTGGTTGTTTTGGGGACGGAGAAACGGATTGCCACGTCGGGCGTTGCCCTCCTCGCAATGACGGGGGCTACGATGGGGGGTTAGTCCTCTTTGTTTTTCATCAGCAGGTACATAACGGCCTTTTGGGCGTGGAGCCGGTTCTCGGCCTCGTCGAAGATCTCCTGGGCGTGGGCCTCGAAGACGTCGGCGGTGATCTCCTCCCCACGGTGGGCGGGCAGGCAGTGCTGCACCATGCAGTCGGGGTGGGCCAGGTCCATCAGCTCCTGGTTGATCTGATAGCCGGTGAAGGCCTTGACCCGGATGGCACGCTCCTCCTCCTGGCCCATGGAGGCCCACACGTCGGTAAAGATCACGTCTGCGTCCACGGCGGCGTCCTTGGGGGCGCGGTGGAGGGAGAACCGGAAGCTGGGGTCGCTGCGGGCAAAGTCCAGCACCTGCTCGTCGGGCTCATAGCCCTCGGGGCAGGCCACTGCCACCTCCATGCCGCACTTCAGACCGCCCACGATGAGGGAGTTGGCCATGTTGTTGCCGTCGCCGATGTAGCACATTTTCAGGCCCTCCAGAACGGCCTTGTGCTCCCGCACGGTCATCAGGTCGGCCAGCACCTGGCAGGGGTGACAGAAGTCGGTCAGGCCGTTGATGATGGGGATGGTGGTGAAGCGGGCCAGCTCCTCCACCTCCTCCTGGGCGAAGGTGCGGATCATAGTGCCGTCGCAGTAGCGGTCCAGCACCCGGGCGGTGTCCTCCACCGGCTCGCCCCGGCCGATCTGGCTCTCCTTGCTGGAGAGGAACAGGGCGTGACCGCCCAGCTGGAACATGCCCGTCTCAAAGGAGACGCGGGTGCGGGTGGAGTTCTTCTCAAAGATCATGGCCAGGGTCTTGCCATGGAGATAGTCGTGGACGATGCCGTGCTTCTGGTTATATTTCAGCTGGTCCGCCGTGTTCAGGATGTTCAGAATGTCCTCCTTGGACAGGTCCAGCAGCTTTAACAGGTCTTTCTGCATGATAAACGCCTCCCGGTGATTTTTTCAGCTTAGGACAGGGTGTTTTTGAGGATGGCCAGCCCCTTGTCCATCTCCTCCTGAGAGATGACCAGAGGGGGCAGCAGTCGCAGGCCGGGCCCGGCGGTGAGACACAGCAGACCGTGCTCGGCCAGCTTGGCGGCCAGCTCCCGGTTGGTCTGGTCGCCCTTGACCTCGATGCCGATCATCAGGCCCATGCCCCGGGTCTTGCCCAGGCAGGGCAGATCCATGGCCTCGATCTGGGCGCGGAGATAGTCGCCCTTCTCCTTCACCTTGTCCAGGAAGGACTGGTCGATGGTGTCCAGCACGCAGCAGGCGGCGGCGGCCCCCACGGGGTTGCCCCCGAAGGTGGTGCCGTGGGTGCCGGCGGTGAACACATTGCGGCACTTCTCGTTGGCCATCACGCCGCCGAAGGGTAGGCCGCCGGCGATGCCCTTGGCGAAGGACACCGCGTCGGGGGAAATGCCATACTGCTGGAAGGCGAACAGAGAGCCGGTGCGGCCCACGCCGGTCTGCACCTCGTCAATGAGCAGCAGCCAGTCCCGCTTTTCGCACAGGTCGGCCACGGCGGAGACAAAGGCCCGGTCCAGGGGCAGCACGCCGCCCTCGCCCTGGATCAGCTCGAACATCACGGCGCACACGTCGTGCCCGGCCACCGCCTCCACGCTGTCTAGGTCGTTGGCGTCGGCATAGCGGAAGCCATCGGGGAAGGGAAAGAAGTAGTTGTGGAACTTGTCCTGGCCGGTGGCGGTCAAAGTCGCCAGGGTGCGGCCATGGAAGGAGTTGTGCAGGGTGATGATGGTGCCACGGCCCTTGCCATACTTGTCAAAGGAGTATTTCCGGGCCAGCTTGATCATGGCCTCGTTGCCCTCGGCCCCGGAGTTGGCGAACATCACGTTGGACATACCCGCCCGGGTACACAGCTTTTGGGCCAGCTTGGCGTAAGGCTCGGCGTAGTACAGGTTGGAGATGTGGGCCAGCTTGGCGGCCTGGGCGGACACCGCGTCCACCCAGGGCTGATAGTCATAGCCCAGGGAGCACACGCCGATGCCGGCGGTGAAGTCGATGTACTCCTTCCCGGCCACGTCCCACACGGTGGCCCCCTTGCCGTGGTCCACGGCCACGGGGAAGCGGCTGTAGGCGGGCATCACATACTGCTCGTCCAGGGCTTTGATCTCTTCAAACGTCATAGAAATTCCCCCGCTTTCAGTGTACCAGCATGGTGCCGATGCCCGCGTCGGACAGCAGCTCGATGAGGATGGAGTGGGCCACCCGGCCATCCAGGATGATGGCGGAGTCCACGCCGGAGCGCACCGCCTCCACGCAGCAGTCCACCTTGGGGATCATGCCGCCGGAGATGACGCCCTCCCGCACCAGGGCGGGGACGGAGGAGAGCTGAAGTTCGGAGATGAGGGTGGAGTCGTCCTTGGGGTCCCGAAGCAGGCCGCGCACGTCGGTGAGGAGGATGAGCTTTTCCGCCTTCAGGGCCACGGCCAGCTTGGCGGCGGCGGTGTCGGCATTGATGTTATAGGCGCAGTCGGCATCCGTCCCCTGGGCCACGGTGGACACCACGGGGATATAGCCGTCGTCCAGGGCATCGGTGACGGGGCTGGGGTCCACATGATGGATCTCGCCCACCAGGCCCAGCTTCTCGCTGAGCTGCTTGGCCTGGAACATGCCGCCGTCCATGCCGCACAGGCCCACGGCCCGGCCGCCCATGCGGTTCAGAGTGGCCACCAGGTTCTTGTTCACCCGGCCGCACAGCACCTGCTGCACGATGTCCATGGTCTCTTCGTCAGTATAGCGCAGGCCGTCCACAAACTTGGACTCCTTGCCGATTTTGGTCAGCATCTCGTTGATCTCGGGGCCGCCGCCATGGACCACCACCACCCGGATACCCACCAGGTTCAGCAGCACGATGTCAGAGATCACGGCCCGGCGCAGGTCCTCGGAGATCATGGCGTTGCCGCCATATTTGACCACGATGGTCTTTCCGGAATATTTTTGGATATAGGGCAGCGCCTCGGCCAGCACCTGAGCGCGGTCCACCTCGTTAAAAGCCATGGGAAAGGCCCCCTTTTCAGTATGTTTGTAAAATATCTTGTCATTGCCCCACGGGGCATAGATCAGGTGCGGTAGTCGCCGTTGATCTTCACGTAGTCATAGGTCAGGTCGCAGCCCCAGCACTCGGCGCTCTCGTCGCCCTCGTGCAGGTCCACGTCGATGATGACCTCTTTCTCGGTGAGGATGGTCTTGGCCTTGTCCTCGTCAAAGTCCACGCCGTCGCCCTGCTTGCACACCAGGATAGACCCGGCCTGGGAGCAGAAGGACACATCCACATGCTCGGGGCGGAAGGGGGCCTTGGAATAGCCCATGGCGCACAGCACCCGGCCCCAGTTGGCATCAGCGCCGAACATGGCGGCCTTTACCAGGGAGGAGCCCACCACGGCCTTGGCCAGGCGCTCGGCGCTCTCCTCGCTGCGGGCCCCGTGCATCTTGCAGGTGACCAGCTTGCTGGCCCCCTCGCCGTCCCCGGCGATGGCCCGGGACAGATAACGGCAGACCTCCTCCAGGGCGGCCAGGAAGGTCTCATAGTCCTGGTCCTTCCATTCAATCAGGCTGTTGCCCGCCATGCCGTTGGCCAGCACCACGCACATGTCGTTGGTGGAGGTGTCCCCGTCCACGGTGACCCGGTTGAAGGTGCGGGCGACCACCTCGTGGAGAGCGTCGCTGAGCATCTCGTGGGTGATGGCGCAGTCGGTGGTGATGAAGGCCAGCATGGTGCCCATGTTGGGGTGGATCATGCCGGAGCCCTTGGCGATGGCGCCCAGGCGGACCTCCTTGCCCCCGATGGTCAGGGAGACGGCGATCTCCTTCTTCACCGTGTCGGTGGTCATGATGGCGTGGGCGGCGGCGTCAGACCCGTCGGCGGACAGGGCGGCGGCGGCCTGGGGCAGCCCGGCCTGGATGGCGGAGATGTTGATGGTCTGGCCGATGACGCCGGTGCTGGCCACCACAAAGTCGCCGGGCTCCCGTCCGGTGGCGGCGGCGGCGGAGACGCTCATAGCCTCGGCGTTCTCATGGCTCTGGGGGCAGCAGGCGTTGGCGTTGCCGCTGTTGGCCACCACGCCCCAGGCCACGCCGTTTTCCAGGTGGTCCATGGTCACATACAGGGGGGCGGCCTTCACCCGGTTCATGGTATAGGTGGCGGCGGCGGCGCACTCCTTCTCCGACAGGATCAGGGCCAGGTCGTTCTTGTCCGGGCTGCTGCCCGCCTTCACGCCGCAGTGGACGCCGGCGGCGGTAAATCCCTTGGCGGCACACACGCCGCCGGAAATCTGATTCAGCATAGTGATCTTCCTCGCTTTCCTTAGATGACAGGGGCCGCGCCCCTGGAAGATGTTTTGACTGTTTGAACAGAACGGTCAGTCGATGTTCAGGCCGGTGCTCTCCGGGAAGCCCAGCATGATGTTCATGTTCTGCACCGCCGCGCCGGAGGCACCCTTGCCCAGGTTGTCGAACTGGGCGGTGAGCAGGGTCTGGTCGGTGTGGCCGGACACGGTGATGGTCAGATAGTCTTTTCCCGCCAGGGCGCTGGTGGCCAGACGGGGGGTCTCGCCGCCGAAGGGCAGCACCCGCACCATCTCCTGCCCCTCGTAATAGGAGGAGAGCATCTCGCAGATGTCCTGGGCGGTGGGGGAGCCGTTCAGCAGACGGTTTTGCAGCATGACGGAGGTCATCATCCCCTGGCGGATGTCCCCCAGGATGGGGACGAACACGGGGGCGCTGTCCAGCCCGGCCAGCTTCTGCATCTCGGGCAGGTGCTTGTGGGCAAGACCGATGGAATAGAGGCTGGGGGCGTCCAGCAGAGGGCTGCGGTCAGGGGCCTCGTACTCGGCGATCATCTTCTTGCCCCCGCCGGAGTAGCCGGTGAGAGAGAAGCAGGTGACGGGATAGTCCCGGGGCAGTACCCCCAGCTGGGCCAGGGGGGCGGCGGTGGACAAAAAGCCGGTGGCGTGGCAGCCGGGGTTGGCCACCCGGCTGGCGAACTTGATGCGCTGGCGCTGGCCGGGCAGCAGTTCGGCAAAGCCGTACACCCAACCCTCGGCGGTGCGGTGGGCGGTGGAGGCGTCGATGACCCGGGTCTTGGGGTTGTCGATCAGCGTGACCGCCTCTTTGGCGGCGGCGTCAGGCAGGCAGAGGAAGACCAGGTCGGCCTCGTTTAAAAACTTTCGGCGCTCCTCCGTGTCCTTGCGCTTGTCCTCGTCGATGAGCAGCAGTTCGATATCGTCCCGGCTGCCCAGGCGCTCATAGATCTGAAGGCCGGTGGTGCCCTCTTTCCCGTCAATGTATACCTTGGGTCGATTCATGTTTTGATCCTCCCTTATGCGCTTTGCGCTGAAACGGGTCTCAGCCGTTGTGACCGGCAAAGCCCTCGCTCTCGTTTACGTTATAAAGTCCATAGAAGGACAGGGTGTCCTCGGGCCCGACCTCCTCCTTGGGACCTTGGTTGGTCCACAGAAGGAAATATTCCGGCAGGTCGGCTAATTTAGCCCCGGGGCAATAGAGCATGACCTCCTGGGCGTTGTCCAGGCCATAGGGGTCGGCGCTGACATAGCGCACCTGGTCCCGGATGACCTCGTTGCCCGGGGTGTCATACAGATGGATGAACTCCAGCTCCATGGAGTAGATGTGGGGCTTCTGCTCCACCGGCGGGGTGAAGCGGCCGCTGAAATCGCACTGATACACGGTGGAGTCATAGCCATCCCCGGCGTCCCCGGCGTCGGCGTCCTCATAATGGCCGGTAAAGGTCCCGTCCGCCTTGATGGAGATTTGGGTGGACCAGGCCCCCGCGCCGCTGGAGAAGACAAAGGTCTGGGGCAGCTGGGCGAACAGGTCCTCCTGGGGCTGCTGTGCCTGGGGCTCCGGCTGGCCCGGGTCGGCCTGCTGAGACGGGTCTGGGTCCTGAGCCTGCTGGGGGTCGTCCTCCGGCGCTTGATCGCCGGAGCTGTCGCCGCTGCCGTCTGCCGGGGACTGGGTGCTCTTGTCAGTGCCTGCGGGGCGTTCCTCTCGGGCTGACGCCGAGGTGCTCACGGCGCTCTGGGGCGGCTGAGACTGGTCCAGCGGGCTCTCCCCCCGGCTGCCGCATCCGGCCAGCAGCAACACCGCCGCCGCCAGGGCCAGGGCCCGCTTTTTTATGTGATACATCGGTTCTCTTCCTTCCCGGATAAAATGCGCGGGCGGGGGCAAGCCCCCGCCGCTAAAGGCTTTTCGCCACAATCATACCCGGTCTGTGGTCCTTTTGCAACTGTTTTCCACAATGTCCTGCATTTTTGTGGATTATTTTCGGGTTTACCAGGCGTTTTTAAGGCCGCCTTACTTGGTGTGCTCGCCCACGAACTGCTCGATGAGGTCGATTTGCTTCTGCACGCTCTCCTTGGCGGGGCCGCCATAGACCTTGCGCTCGTTGACGCAGGTCTTCAGGGCCAGGGCGTCGTACACGTCCTCGTCGAACAGGGAGGAGATGGCCCGGAAATCCTTCAGGGTCAGGGTGTCCAGGGTGTCGCCGGACTTGATGCACATGTTCACCAGGCGGCCCACGATCATATAGGCCTCCCGGAAGGGCAGGCCCTTCTTGGTCAGATAGTCGGCGCAGTCGGTGGCGTTGATAAAGCCGCCTGCGGCAGCCTTGGCCATGTTCTTGGGCCGGACGGTGAGGGTGTCCACCATGGCGGCGAACACGGGCAGGCACAGCTCCACGGTGTCGATGGCGTCGAAGATGGCCTCCTTGTCCTCCTGCATGTCCTTGTTATAGGCCAGGGGCAGGGACTTCATCACGGTGAGCAGGGTGACCAGTGCGCCGTAGACCCGGCCCGTCTTGCCCCGGACCAGCTCGGCCACGTCGGGGTTCTTCTTCTGGGGCATGATGGAGGAGCCGGTGGAATAGGCGTCGTCCAGGTCCACATACTTGAACTCCCAGGAGCACCACAGCACGATCTCCTCGGAGAAGCGGGACAGGTGCATCATCAGGATGGACAGGTCGGCCATCAGCTCGATGGCATAGTCACGGTCAGAGACCGAGTCCATGGAGTTGTCCGTGGGCTTGCTGAAGCCTAGGGCGTGGGCGGTCTGGAACCGGTCCACGGGATAGGTGGAGGTGGCCAGGGCGCCGGCGCCCAGGGGGCACTCGTCCAGCCGCTCCAGGCAGTCCTCCAGTCGGGTCACGTCCCGCTTGAACATGTTGGCATAGGCCATCATATAGTGGGCGAAGGTGGTGGGCTGGGCCCGCTGGAGGTGGGTATAGCCGGGCATCACCGTGTCCAGGTTGGCCTTGGCCTTTTTCACCAGCACCTGCTCCAGGTCCAGGACCTGCTTGATGATGGCGGGGATCTCTTCTTTCACATAAAGGCGGGTGTCCACGGCCACCTGGTCGTTCCGGGAGCGGGCGGTGTGCAGCCGCTTGCCAGCGTCGCCGATGCGCTGGGTCAGCATGGCCTCGATGTTCATGTGGATGTCCTCATTGTCCAGAGAGAACTCCACCTTGCCGTCATCGATGTCGGCCAGGATGGCCTTCAGGCCCTCGATGATCTTCTCGGCCTCGTGCTCCTCGATGATTCCCTGCTTGCCCAGCATGGTGGCGTGGGCGATAGAGCCCCGGATGTCCTGCTGATACAGCCGGGCGTCAAAGCCGATGGAGGAATTAAAGTCGTTTACCAGTGTGTCGGTCTCCTTCTGAAACCGTCCAGCCCAAAGCTTCATAGTATTTTCTACCTTTCCGGCGTCCCCACAAACATCTGGTATGTGGGACGCAATATTAAATTGAGAGTGGAGACGCGCGGGTCTCCACTCTCAAAAAGCGTCTATTCGCGTCTTACTTCAGCTTGCCCTGGTCCCGCAGCGCCTGAACGGTGTCGGGCAGGCCCCACAGGTTGATGAAGCCGGTGGCGTCATCCTGGTTATAGTCGCTCTCCTCAAAGGTGACCAGATCCTCGGAGTACAGGGTCTCGGGGGAGGTGACAGAGGCGGTGATGATGTTGCCCTTATAGAGCTTGAGCTTCACAGTGCCGGTGACGTGTTTCTGGGTGTCCACGGCGAAGGCCTGCAGGGCCTCCCGCAGGGGGGTGAACCACTTGCCGTTGTACACCAGGTCGGCAAAGTCCACGGCCAGCTTCTGCTTCATGTGCTTGGTGTCCTTGTCGATGGTGATCATCTCCAGCACCTCGTGGGCGCGGTAGAGGATGGTGCCGCCGGGGGTCTCGTACACGCCGCGGTCCTTCATGCCCACCAGACGGTTCTCCACGATGTCCAGCAGGCCGATGCCGTTGTCGCCGCCCAGCTTGTTCAGTTTGCGAATGATGTCGCTGGCCTTCATCTTCTCGCCGTCGATGGCCACGGGCCAGCCCTTCTCAAAGTCCAGGGTGACATAGGTGGCCTTGTCGGGGGCCACGGCGGGGGACACGCCCATCTCCAGGAAGCCGGGCTCGTCATACTTAGGCTCGTTGGCGGGGTCCTCCAGGTCCAGACCCTCGTGGCTCAGGTGCCACAGGTTCTTGTCCTTGGAATAGTTGGTCTCCCGGGAGATCTTCAGGGGCACGTTGTGGGCCTCGGCATAGTCAATCTCCTCGTCACGGCCCTTGATGGACCACTCACGCCAGGGGGCGATGATGGTCATCTCGGGGGCGAAGCGCTTGATGGCCAGCTCGAACCGGACCTGGTCGTTGCCCTTGCCGGTGCAGCCGTGGCAGATGGCGTCGGCGCCCTCCTTCTTGGCGATATCCACCAGGCGCTTGGCGATGACGGGACGGGCAAAGGCGGTGCCCAGCAGATAGTCCTCGTACTTGGCACCCATCATCATAGAGGGGATGATCACGTCGTCCACCATCTCGTCAGTCAGGTCCTCAATGTACAGCTTGGAGGCGCCGGTCTTGATGGCCTTCTCCTCCAGACCGTCCAGCTCGCTGCCCTGGCCCACGTCGGCGGAGACGGCGATGATCTCGGGGTTATTATAGTTCTCCTTCAGCCAGGGGATGATGATGGAAGTATCCAGACCGCCGGAATAGGCGAGCACCACTTTTTTCACTTCAGCCATGATGTATTTCCTCCATAAAGACAGTTTGAAAGGGATTTTCCGCGCTTTTTGCGGAAAGAAAAGCCTTTCGGTTGTTTCAGTGCTGTCAGTCTATCACTCTTAGGGCGGAATTGCAACCCCCTATTCGCATAGTTATCCATATTTTTTCCCGGCCCATCCGTATATTTTCACCAAAAATGAATATTATGCAAAAAATCACTGGATTTTATACATTACTATGTATACGAAAACAGTCCGGGGCTTGCCTTTTTGCCCGGGATGGGGTACACTGAGAAAAATTTGACCGAATAAAAAAGAGTGAATATCAAATCAAACGAGGTGTATCATCATGCCCAAGCTCTTCTGGCAGATATTATCCTATTATCTCATCGCCGTGAACGTCCTGGCCTTTGTCCTGATGGGTATCGACAAGCGCCGGGCCAAGCAGAACGCCTGGCGCATCCCGGAGAAGACATTGTTCCTCCCGGCGATTTTCGGCGGGGCGCTGGGGGGCGTGGCGGGAATGCGCCTGTTCCACCACAAGACCCGCCACTGGTATTTCAAATATGGCTTCCCCCTGCTGTTGATCCTCCAGCTGGCCGGGGCGGGCTGGTGCGCCTGGCGGTTCTGGGCGTAAGTAAAAAAATTTCCCGCTTTCGGTATAGTTCTCCAGATGCCGGTCCAGACTATCCCCAGACCCAATGCAAAGGAGGCTTGGACCATGCAGGCAAAGCACAAGGACCGCACCCAGCGCACCCAGACCCAGGACGCCCGGCAGCCCCAGGAGCCGCAGAAGCAGCCCCAGACCCAGAACAGCCGGCAGACCCCCAGCAGCCGCTGAAAATTCCGACTCATGTGTATCCTCCCGCCGCCGGACCGCAGCCACGGTCCGGCGGAATTTTTGCGATTCACACAAAATTCACAAATAGTATCTTGACTGCTGGAGCAAATATTATATAATTTGCTTACAAAACCGGAGGAAGGGGGCCTGATCCATGAAACGAAACATCGTGATCCCGGCGGCGGCAGTGACGGCCGTCCTGCTGCTGGCCATCAGCGGCGTGCGGGAGAGCCGCTATACCTATGAGACCCAGCCCGGCGGCTGCGTGCAGGTACAGGGCGGCGGCTTTGCCGGGCGGCAGTATCCCGGCGGCATGGCCATGGGGGCCGGGGGCGGCCTGCTGTTCTGGCTGGACCAGGGCGGCCCCGAGCTGGAGCTGACGGCGGAGTTCCCCGACAAGGCCGTCCCGGTGTCGATCTCCCTGGGGGAGTTGGGCGGCATGAACGGAACGCCGGTGTTCGTCCCAGCTGACGAGAACTATTATAAGGTGTGGGTGGACGTGTCCGCCCAGGTGACCCGGACGGACGTCTATCGGGTGGACCGGCGCACCGGCGCGCGGGAGCTGTGGAACAGCACCTATGCCACGGAGGACATCCAAGCTGTGCCGGAGGCCGTCCCGGTGGAGACATAAGAAGAAATATAAGAGATCGAAATTGGCCGCCGCCGAAGTCCTGAAATGGGGCTTTGGCGGCGGTCTTTAATATTTCTTAAGAAAATTCGCCCTTGCAACTTAATGGCGGTGTGTTATGCTAGACACAAGACAAGAAATCTGATGACGCAAGGGAGAGCGGCGTATGTATACCATTTTGATCTGTGACGACGACAAGGACATCGTCTCCGCCCTGGATATCTATCTCACCAGCGAGGGCTATCGCACCCTGAAGGCCTATAACGGGCGGGAGGCCATCCAGGCCGTGGAGCAGAACGAGGTCCATCTGATCCTGATGGACGTGATGATGCCCGAGCTGGACGGCATCCGGGCCACCGCCAAGCTGCGGGAAGGGAGCAACGTGCCCATCATCCTCCTCACCGCCAAAAGCGAGGACGCAGACAAGATACTGGGCCTGAACATCGGGGCGGACGACTATATCACCAAGCCCTTCAACCCCCTGGAGGTGATGGCCCGGGTGAAGTCCCAGCTGCGGCGGTATACCAGCCTGGGGGGCGCGGACAAGGGACCCGGTCTGCTCACCGTGGGGCCCATCACCATGGATGACGGGGCCAAGCGGGTGACGGTGGACGGGGAGCCGGTGGCTCTCACCCCCATCGAGTATAACGTGCTCAAGCTGCTGCTGTCCCACCCGGGACAGGTGTTCTCCTCCGCCCAGATCTATGAGCAGGTGTGGAACGACCCGGCCTATGGCTCGGAGAACACGGTGGCCGTCCACATCCGCCACCTGCGGGAGAAGATCGAGATCGACCCCGCCGACCCCCGGTATTTAAAGGTGGTGTGGGGCCTGGGCTATAAGCTGGAGGAGGGCGTGCGGTGAAGGAGACGAGACACGTCGGCCACAGCGGAGTATGGGCAGCCGCAGCGGCCCTGGCGGTGTGCGCCCTGCTGGCGGCCTATTTAGGACTGAGCGCCCTGTCCACTCTGGAGTGGCAGGGGGTCTATTGGCAGGACAGCCGCCAGTTTCAAACGCTGTGCCAGAGCTGGAACGACCGGGTGGCCACCTCCGTGGCCGACTCCATCGCCCTGAAGAGCGACACCATCAGCTATGTGGAGCGCCAGCAGCTGGAGGGCACCATGGCGGAGTTTGAGGCGGATGCGGACGCCAGCGAGACCAACTATCGCTTCCGCCTGCTGGACCGGAGCGGGGAGGAGCTGTCCTCCAACCTGGGGGATGGGGGGAGCCTGCTGTCCGCCGTGGATCACATCGGCTATGCCAGCTTTGTCCCCGGGGCCTACGCCGCCGAGGGGCTGGACAGCTATGTCTATTACGCCCGGTACTACGGCTGGACGCAGCAGACCAACCAGGAGGCCTCCGCCCGGGAGGATGCGGCGAAAAACGGAGAAGACGCCGACGGCCAGTATATCCTGGAGTATGGCGTGGCGGCTGAGCCGCAGATCGACGACAGCTTCTACCGGCTGCGGCAGGAGATCACCCGGGCCCAGGGGCAGTTTGCCTTTCGGGTGGGGGTGGGTGCGGCGCTGCTGCTGGCGGCGCTGGCCAGCCTGGTCTGTCTGCTGTGCCTGTCGGCGGGGGAGGGCTGTGTCCCCACCTGGCAGGAGAAGATCTATCTGGAAGTCTATCTGCTGGGGGCTGGGGCCGTGGACGTTCTGCTGACAGCGGCGGCGGGAATGGCCTGTCAGGCGGCCGCTGCGGGTGAGATATGGTTAGAGCGGGCGGAGATGCAGTGGCAGGCGGACCTGGTGATCGCAGGGGGAGCTGCCGTCTTCGCCGGGGCCATGCTGTGTACAGCGCTGCTGCTGCGCACGCTGGCGGTGCGCCTGCGCACGGGCACCCTGGGCCGGACCAGCCTGCTCTGCCGGGGCTGGTGCGCAGTGTATCGGGGCGTGGGGGAGCTGGTCCGCCAGCTGCCCCTGACCTGGCGGACCATCGCGGGCTTTTTCGTCTATCTGCTGGCCAATGTTCTGTCTGCGGCCATGGGCTATGGCGGCGGGCTGCTGGTCATCCTGGTCAACGGGGCGGCCCTGGTGCTGCTGTGCCGGTGGACGGCCAGCTTTGCCCGCCTGCGCCGGGGCAGCCGGGCCATCGCCGCCGGGGACCTGAACTATCGGGTGGACACCGCCCGGATGCCCGCCGACCTGCGGGCCTATGCCGAGGACCTGAACAACATCTCCATCGGCCTTGCCGGGGCGGTGGACGAGAAGATGAAGAGCGAGCGCTTTAAGGCCGAGCTCATCACCAACGTTTCCCACGATTTGAAAACGCCCCTCACCTCCATCATAAATTATGTAAACTTATTGAAGACCACCCAGCAGACCGACCCCAAGGCGGCGGAGTATATCGAGGTGCTGGACCGCAAGTCCCAGCGGCTGAAAAAGCTCACCGAGGACCTGGTGGAGGCCAGCAAGGCATCCACCGGCGTGCTCAGCGTCAGCCGGGAGAAGATCGGTATGTCCCAGCTGCTGGACCAGGCCCTGGGGGAGTGGACGGAGAAACTGGAGGAGCGGAAGCTGACGGTGGTGACCACCGTGCCCGAGGGGGAGACCTGGGTCTATGCCGACGGGCGGCACCTGTGGCGGGTCATCGACAACCTGCTGTCCAACTGCGCCAAATACGCCATGGAGGGCACCCGCATCTATGTGGAGCTCTCCCGGGGGAAGGGCCAGGTGACCCTGTCGGTGAAGAACGTCTCTCGGGAGGCGCTGAACGTCCCAGCGGAGCGGCTGATGGAGCGCTTTGTCCGGGGGGAGGAGTCCCGCAGCAGCGAGGGCTCCGGCCTGGGGCTGTCCATCGCCCGCAGCCTCACCGAGCTGCAGGGGGGCGAGTTCCGGCTCACTGTGGACGGGGACCTTTTTAAAGCGGAAGTCACCCTGCCCCAGGCAAACTGAGCATTGCGTATCATGCCAGAAGACCGCCGCCGTCGGCTATCCCTTGACGGACGGCGGCCTTTTCGTTATGATGGATGAGAAAATCTGATTTATTTTATCGTAAGTAAAGGAGCCTCATATGGATCTTTGCAATATCAACGAGATCAAGGCGCTGCTGGCCCGAAACGGCTTTCGCTTTTCCAAGTCCATGGGTCAGAACTTCCTCATCCAGTCCTGGGTGCCCGAGGACATCGCCGCCGCCTCCGGCGCGGGTCCCGGCACGGGGGTGCTGGAGGTGGGCCCTGGCATCGGCCCCCTCACCCGCCAGCTGGCCCGGCGGGCGGACAAGGTGGCGTCGGTGGAGCTGGACCGGTCCCTGCTGCCCATTTTAAAGGAGACCCTGGCCGACTGCCCCAACGCGGAGATCGTCCCCGGAGACATTCTGAAGACGGACATCCCCGCCCTGGTGGAGGAGAAGTTCGCCGGGCTGAAGGCGGTGGCCTGCGCCAACCTGCCCTATAACATCACCACCCCCGCCATCACCGCCCTGATCGAGGCGGGCTGCTTTCAGTCCATCACGGTGATGATCCAGCGGGAGGTGGCCCGGCGCATCTGCGCCAAGCCGGGCACGGGGGACTATGGGGCCTTCTCCGTCTTCTGCCAGTATCACACCGCGCCGGAGTTGCTGTTCGACGTGCCCCCAGAGTGCTTCATCCCCGCCCCGAAAGTCACCTCCTCTGTGCTGCGCATGGTCCCCCGCCCCGCGCCGGAGGAGGTGGATGACCCGGAGCACTTCTTCCGGGTGGTGCGGGCCGCCTTTGCCCAGCGGCGGAAGACCCTGGTCAACGGACTGCACGCCGCCTTTGGGGACAAGCTGACCAAGGAGCAGCTGGCAAACATCCTTGTGGACTGCGGTCTGCCCGCCGACGTGCGGGGGGAGCGGCTGGGTATCGCCGAATTTGCAGGAATATCGAGAAAAATCCGTCAGACCCAGGGCTGATTTTCGGCGCTTTTCCACAGGACTGAATCTTGCCTTTCTCCACTAAATAGGGTAAAATGAACCACAGTAAGAAGTGTTTTTGCAGACTGAATTGCTGAAAAACTTCACTGAGCGGCCCTCTCCCCCCTGAAAACCCGGGCCGCCCCACGCATATCAAATCAAGGAGGAACTGTTATGGAAACTTATGGTTTGGAATCTCTCGGGATCATCAATCCCAGCGCTGTTTACCGCAACCTCACCCCCGCCAAGCTGGTGGAGAAGGCCCTGTGCCGCGGCGAGGGTAAGCTGAGCGCCACCGGCGCGCTGTGCGTGACCACCGGAAAGTACACCGGCCGCTCCCCCGACGACAAGTTTATTGTTGACTCTAAGGGCGTCCACGACGACATCGCCTGGGGCAAGGTGAACGTGCCCACCACCCAGGAGGTCTTCGACGCCCTGTATGAAAAGATGGTCGCCTATCTGCAAAACCGGGAGATCTTCATCTTCGACGGCTATGCCGGTGCCGACCCCAAGTATACCAAGGCCTTCCGCATCGTCAACGAGCTGGCCTCTCAGAACCTGTTCATCCACCAGCTGCTGCTGCGGCCCACCGAGGAGCAGCTGAAGAGCTATGTCCCCGACTTCACCATCATCGCCGCCCCCGGCTTTAAGTGCGTGCCCGAGCGGGACCACACCCACTCCGAGGCCGCCATCATGGTCGACTATGAGAAGAAGCTGGTCCTCATCGCCGGCAGCCAGTATTCCGGCGAGATCAAAAAGTCCGTCTTCTCCGTCATGAACTATCTGATGCCCAAGCAGGGTGTGTTCCCCATGCACTGCTCGGCCAACATCGGCGAGAAGGGCGACTCCGCCATCTTCTTCGGCCTGTCCGGCACCGGCAAGACCACCCTGTCCGCCGACCCTGACCGCAAGCTGATCGGCGATGACGAGCACGGCTGGGCCGACGACTCCGTCTTCAACTTCGAGGGCGGCTGCTATGCCAAGTGCATCGACCTGACCGAGGAGCGGGAGCCTGAGATCTATCGGGCCATCAAGTTCGGCTCTCTGGTGGAGAACGTCATCATCGACGAGGAGACCCGCCAGGCCGACTATGCCGACGGCTCCCTCACCGAGAACACCCGCGTGGGCTATCCCGTGGACTATATCCCCAACGCCGCCATCCCCGGCATCGGCGGCACCCCCAAGACGGTGATCTTCCTCACCGCCGACGCCTATGGCGTCATGCCCCCCATCTCCAAGCTGAATGCCAAGCAGGCCCAGTATTACTTCGTGTCCGGCTTCACCTCTAAGCTGGCCGGTACCGAGCGGGGCATCACCTCCCCCGTGCCCACCTTCTCCACCTGCTTCGGCGCGCCCTTCATGCCTCTGGACCCCTCCGTCTATGCGGAGATGCTGGAGAAGAAGGTGCAGCAGTCCGGCGCCAACGTCTATCTGGTCAACACCGGCTGGTGCGGCAACAGCGGCAAGCGCATGAACCTGAAGTATACCCGCGCCATGGTCACCGCCGCCCTGAACGGCGAGCTGGAGAAGGCCCAGTTCGTCACCGACCCCTATTTCGGCGTTCAGGTGCCCACCTCCTGCCCCGGCGTGCCCGATGAGCAGATGATCCCCGCCAAGCAGTGGGGCGACGACCAGGCCGGTTATGAGAAGAAGGCCAAGGAGCTGGCCCACTCCTTCGTGGAGAACTTCAAGAAGTACACCCACATGCCCGAGGACGTGGTCAACGCCGGTCCCAAGGCTGAATAAAACGACGAAAGAGACCGATTTAAACAGCGAAAGGAAAGACGTCTGGACTAGACGTCTTTCCTTTTTTAAGTCAAAAATCCGGCAAAATAACTTAGGTTGTGCGGAGTAAATTTGACATACTTATTCGGTATAGCAAATATACAATACAAGTTCTTTTCTAAAGGGCGAAATTCTGTTAAAATGTGCCCATAGGATAAAGACCCCCGCAGGTGCAAAACACCTGCGAGAATTTAACAGAAAGAAGGAACTTAAAGTTATGACAGCCAATGATGCCATGACCATTAAGCTGGACTACGACCTGCCTGAGTATCCTAAGATGGACCCTCAGTACCGTCGTGCTCCCCGCCGTGAGTCCCACCTGTCCGAGGCGGACAAGGCTCTGGCCATTAAGAACGCTCTGCGTTATATCCACCCCGACCATCACGAGCAGATGGCCAAGGAGTTTGCTCAGGAGCTGGAGGAGCACGGCCGTATCTATGGCTACCGCTTCCGTCCCGAGGGCAAGCTGTACGGCAAGCCCATCGACGAGTACAAGGGCGTCTGCATCGAGGGCCGCGCCATCCAGGTCATGATCGACAACAACCTGGACTTCGACGTCGCTCTGTATCCCTATGAGCTGGTCACCTACGGCGAGACCGGTCAGGTCTGCCAGAACTGGATGCAGTATCGCCTGATCAAGAAGTATCTGGAGGTCATGACCGACGAGCAGACTCTGGTCGTGATGTCCGGTCACCCCCTGGGCCTGTTCCACAGCCACAAGATGGCCCCCCGCTGCATCATCTCCAATGGCCTGATGGTCGGCACCTTCGACGATCAGAAGAACTTCAACCGCGCTGCCGCTCTGGGCGTTGCCAACTACGGCCAGATGACCGCCGGCGGCTGGATGTACATCGGGCCCCAGGGCATCGTCCACGGCACCTTCAACACCCTGCTGAACGCCGGCCGTCTGAAGCTGGGCATTCCTCAGGATGGCAACCTGGCTGGCCGTCTGTTCGTGTCCGCCGGTCTGGGCGGCATGTCTGGCGCTCAGGGCAAGGCCGCTGAGATCGCCGGTGCTGCCTCCATCATCGCCGAGGTCGATGACTCCCGTATCGAGACCCGTTACACCCAGGGCTGGGTCAGCCACCGCACCGACAGCCTGGACGAGGCCTGGAAGATCGCCAAGGAGCACATGGATTCCAAGCAGCCCTGCGCCGTCGCCTATCACGGCAACATCGTGGACCTGCTGGAGTATCTGTACAACAACAACATCCACGTTGATCTGCTGTCTGACCAGACTTCCTGCCACGTTCCTTACGACGGCGGCTACTGCCCCCAGGGCCTGACCTTCGAGCAGCGCACCGAGATGCTGGATAAGGACCCCGAGCAGTTCGCCAAGCTGGTCAACAAGACCCTGCAGCACCACTATGAGATGATCTGCAAGCTGCACGAGAAGGGCACCTACTTCTTCGATTACGGCAACAGCTTCCTGAAGGCCGTGTACGACACCGGCGTGAAGAGCATCTGCAAGAACGGCGAGAACGACCTGGACGGCTTTGTCTTCCCCTCCTACGTCGAGGACATCCTGGGTCCCTGCCTGTTCGACTATGGCTATGGTCCCTTCCGTTGGTGCTGCCTGAGCCGCAAGCCCGAGGATCTGCACAAGACCGACGTGGCTGCCGCCGAGTACATCAAGGCTCACAACCGCCGCTATCAGGACTACGACAACTATGTCTGGGTCCGCGACGCTGAGAAGAACAAGCTGGTCGTCGGTACCCAGTGCCGCATCCTGTATCAGGACGCCATGGGCCGTATGAACCTGGCTCTGAAGTTCAACGAGATGGTCCGCAACGGCGAGATCGGCCCCGTCATCCTGGGCCGTGACCACCACGACACCGGCGGAACCGATGCCCCCTTCCGTGAGACCTCCAACATCAAGGACGGCTCCAACATCATGGCTGAGATGGCCACTCAGTGCTACGCCGGCAACGCCGCCCGCGGCATGAGCTACATCGCCCTGCACAATGGTGGCGGCACCGGTATCGGCAACTCCATCAACGGCGGCTTCGGCATGGTGCTGGACGGCTCCGAGCGCGTGGACACCATCCTGAAGATGTCCATGCCTTGGGATACCATGATCGGTGTTTCCCGCCGCGCCTGGGCTCGCAACGAGAACGCTATGCCTGTCGTTGCCGAGTACAACAAGATGTATGAGGGCAAGGATCACATCACCCTGCCTTACATCAACGAGAAGGACGACGAGTACATCGCCGAGGCTATGAAGGCCCTGAACATGTAATTGTCGCCGCATACGGCAAAACTCCAAAAAGGGGCCCGTTTTCGGGCCCCTTTTTCTTATCAAAAATAGTCCAAAACTGCAAGACTGCGAGACTGATCGTAATTAGGAGGTTTTCATGATGGGAAACATTCTGGTAAAGAACATCGGTATGCTGGCCACCCCCCAGGGCAAGACCGCCAAGAAGGGCGCCGAGCAGGGCCAGATCCAGATCCTGAAGGACGCCTGGGTCCTGGTGAAGGACGGGGTCATCGACTCTGTGGGCACCGGCGCGGCCCCCGCCGCCCCCGGCGCTGAGGTCATCGACGCCCAGGGCAACCTGGTCACCCCCGGTCTGGTGGACGCCCACACCCACCTGATCTTCGGCGGCTGGCGGCAGAACGAGCTGGGCATGAAGCTCCACGGCAAGACCTATCTGGAGATCCAGAACGCCGGCGGCGGCATCCAGTCCACCACCAACGCCACCCGCCAGGCCACCGAGGAGGAGCTGACCGAGAAGGCTGCCAAGGCCCTGAAGGAGATGATGGGCTTTGGCGTGACCACCGTAGAGGCCAAGAGCGGCTACGGTCTGGCCACCGAGCACGAGCTGAAGGCCCTGCGGGTCATCAAGGACCTGAACGACACCATGCCCATGGACGTGGTGGCCACCTTTATGGGCGCCCACCTGGTCCCCGCCGAGTATAAGAACAACCGCGCCGAGTACATCCGTCTGGTGTGCGAGGAGATGATGCCCAAGGTGAAGGAGCAGGGCATCGCCAAGTTCTGCGACGTGTTCTGCGAGGCCGACACCTTCACCGTGGAGGAGTCCCGCCAGGTGCTGGAGGCCGGTCTGAAGTATGGCCTGCGGCCCAAGATCCACGCCGACGAGATCGAGGCCATCGGCGGCTCCGTCCTGGCCGGTGAGATCGGCGCTATCTCCGCCGAGCACCTGATCGTCTGTCCCCCCGAGGGCATCGCCAGCATGGCCAAGGGCGGCACCATCGCCTGCCTGCTGCCCGCCACCAGCTTCAACCTGGGTTCCATCTTTGCCCCCGCCCGGGACATGGTGAACGCCGGTGTGGCCGTGGCCATGGCCACCGACTTCAACCCCGGCTCCTGCCCCTGCCTGAACCTGCAGTTCGTCATCAACCTGGGCTGCCTGAAGTATAAGCTGACCCCCGAGGAGGTCCTCACCGCCGTCACCCTGAACGGCGCCGCCGCCATCGACATGGCCGACCAGGTGGGCTCTGTGGAGGCCGGGAAGAAGGGCGACCTGGTCATCTGGGACGCCCCCGACCTGGACTACATCTGCTACCGCGTGGGCAGCAACCTGGCCAAGACCGTCATCAAGGCCGGAAAAGTCATGTAATTTCTTCCCTTTACGGGAACGCAAAAATCGCGCAGCAGTTGGGCGGACGGCTTAAAAAACCGCCGCCCGACTGCTTTTTTTCCGTTGTTTTTATGGGAGAGGGCGGGAAAGAATTGACTTTCTGGCTCCATCCGATATAATACAAGCATTAGTCCGCCCCGGGCGGACCCGAGAAGACCCGAGGAAAAAGAAAAAAGAGGATAAATAGGAAAGGATGACCCACAATATGGAAAGTTTGACCCCCGCGGAGATCGCGGCCAAATACGCCGCCGCCGGTGAAGGAAAGGCCAAGCGGTCTACCGCGCTTTTGGTGGTCCTGGGCATGCTGGCCGGGGCCCTGATCGCCCTGGGCAGCGCCGCCACCAACACCGCCGTCTATGGCATCGACGCTGTCTGGACCGCCCGTACCATCTGCGGCCTGCTCTTCCCCTTTGGCCTGGGCATGGTGGTCATCATGGGCGCAGAGCTGTTCACGGGCAACTGTCTCATCACCATCTCTGTGCTGGACCGCCGCTGCACCCTGGGCCAGATGCTGCGCAGCTGGGTCATCGTCTATCTGGCCAATCTGGTCGGCTCCCTGCTGGTGGCCGCCGGCTGCGCCTGGTTCGGCCAGATGAACTACTCCGGCGGGGCCCTGGCGGTTTACACCATGAAAGTGGCCGCGGGCAAGTGCGCCCTGCCCTTCCAGAACGCGGTGGTGCTGGGCATCCTGTGTAACTTCCTGGTGTGCCTGGGTGTGCTGATGGCCATGTCCGCCAAGGACAGCGCCGGGCGCATCATCTCGGCCTTCCTGCCGGTGTGCTACTTTGTGCTGTGCGGCTTTGAGCACTGCGTGGCCAACATGTACTACATCCCCGCGGGCCTGATGGCCAAGGCCGTCCCCGCCTATGCCCAGCTGGCGGCGGAGAGCGGGCTGGACCTGTCCGCTCTGACGGTGTCTAACTTCGTGGTGAAGAACCTGATCCCCGTGACCATCGGCAACATCCTGGGTGGCGTGATCCTGTCCCTGCTGATGTGGTTCTGCTATCTGAGAAAGAAAAAGTAAGTATGCGTAAACGCGCCCGGGCCGAATCCCTTCGGCCCGGGCTTAAAATTTTACCTTGACTCTATAATAATGATAGAGTTTATAATGCGGTTGCTGTAAAAAACTTCGCGTTCGCGACTAGGAGTGCTGCAAGACCATGAGAAGAGACCTGACCCAGGGGAGCGTGCTGAAAAACGTGGTGCTGTTTTCCCTGCCCTATCTGCTGTCCTATTTTCTACAGACCCTTTACGGCATGGCCGACCTGTTCATCATCGGCCAGTTTCGTGGGGTGGAGAGCACTACGGCGGTGTCCGTTGGCTCCCAGGTGATGCACATGCTCACCGTCATGCTGGTGGGCCTGGCCATGGGGGCCACGGTGAGCATCGGCCAGGCGGTGGGCGGCGGCGACCACAGGCGGGCCTCCCGGTGCATCGGCAACACGGTCACCCTGTTCATGGGTCTGTCCGTGGTCCTCACCGGGGTGCTGCTGTGCCTCACCCGGCCCATCGTGGCCGTCATGTCCACCCCGGCAGAGGCGGTGGAGGGCACGGTGGCCTATCTCACCATCTGCTTTTTGGGCATCCCCTTCATCACGGCCTATAACATCATCAGTTCTATTTTCCGTGGGCTGGGGGACAGCAAAAGTCCCATGTATTTCATCGCCGTGGCCTGCGCGGCCAACATCGCTCTGGACTATCTGTTCATGGGGGCCCTGGACTTAGGCTCCGCCGGGGCGGCCCTGGGCACCACCCTGGCCCAGACGGTGAGCGTGGCGGTGTCCCTCTTCGTCATCCTCCGCCGGGACATGGGCGTCCGCATCCAGAAAGGTGACCTGCGGCCCGACGGGGCGGTGATGAAAAAGATCCTGAAGATCGGCATTCCCGTGACTTTGCAGGACGGCTTTATCCAGATCTCGTTCATCATCATCACCATCATCGCCAACCGCCGGGGCCTGACCGACGCGGCGGCGGTGGGCATTGTGGAGAAGATCATCGGATTTTTGTTCCTGGTCCCCTCCTCCATGCTGTCCACCGTGTCCGCCCTGGGGGCCCAGAACATCGGCGCGGGCAAGCCCAAGCGGGCCATCGCCACCCTGGGCTATGCCATCGCCATTGCCACCGCCCTGGGCGTGGCCATTGTGGCGGCGGTGCAGCTGACGGCAGAGCCTTTGGTGGCCCTGTTCACTGACAGCGCCCGGGCCGACGGGGCCCTGGTGGTCCAGCGGGGCGGGCAGTACATCCGGGGCTATGTGCTGGACTGTATGCTGGCCGGGGTGCAGTTCAGCTTCAGCGGTTATTTCTGCGCCCGGGGGAAGTCGGGCCTGTCCTTCCTGCACAACTGCCTGTCCATCATTCTGGTGCGGGTGCCCGGGGCCTATCTGGCCTCCACCCTGTTTCCCAACACCCTGTTCCCCATGGGTCTGGCCAGCGCGGGGGGATCTCTGCTGTCTGATATCGTGTGTCTGATTTGCTTTTTCTGGCTCATGGGCCGAGACAAAAAGCAAAGCGGGGTGCCGGTGTGAGCGGGGGAGAACTGTTTCGCATCGGGGAGGTGGCCCGGCTGTTCCATCTCAGCGTGAGCACCCTGCGCCACTATGAGCGCTTAGGGCTGGTGACCCCGGAGCGGGTGGACCCGGACACGGGCTATCGCTATTACAGCGCCCGGCAGTTCGAGGCGCTGAACACTGTGCGTTATCTCCGGGCCCTGGATATGCCCCTGGAGGAGATATCCGACTTTGTCCACAACCGGGACCTGGACAATATCCAGGCCAAGCTGCGCCAGCAGCGGGAGACCGTGGCCAGAAAGCGGGCGGAGCTGGAGCGGGTGCAGCGGAAGATCGACGCCCGCCTGGAGCAGCTGGAGGAGGCCCGCCACTGCGATCTGGACTACATCCGCCTGGTGGAGGCTACCCCCTGCCGCATCGTGTGGGTGGGCGGGGCGCTGACCATCCGGGACTATCACGACATGGAACTGCCCGTGAGCCGCCTGTTCCGGGACGAGGAGGAGGCGGTGGTCTTTCTGGGCAAGGTGGGCCTTGGCCTGTCCGTCCAGGCCCTGGAGCGGGGGGAGTTTGACCGGTATGACGGCATCTTTCTGGTGCTGGACCGGGCGGACCGCTTTGCCGGGGAGACAGTGGACCTGCCCGGGGGCCGATGCGCCCAGGTGCGCTTTCGGGGCAGCCATGGGGAGGCCCCGGCCCAATACCGCCGCCTGATGGACTTTCTGACCGGGGAGCGCCTGCGCCCGGCGGGCTTTGCCCGGGAGATCACCCTGATCGACTATGGCGTCACCGACGACCACAGCCAGTTCGTGACGGAGATCACAGTTCCCGTAGAGGGATGAGATAGGAGTTAGAGCTTAACTCATCACTCCTAACTCCTATCTCATCACTCGATGCGGCGGTGCTATTTTGACAGAGCGCCCCCATACAGGGGGTGCGGCTTCGTGAAAACAGACAAAGTAATAGACACGACCAAGAAATCCGCTTGACAAGAGCGGATTTTTTCTTATAATAAGGTTCAAGCATTTTACCTAAAAAAATTTAACTAAAAATTTATAACCGTTTGAGAGGAAGTAACACTATGGAGATCAATTTCGAGAACGTCCGCGACATCATCGTCAACACTCTGAGCTGCGAGGCCGACCAGATCACCCCCGAGACCAACCTGTATGAGGACCTGGAGGCCGACTCCCTGGAGGCCGTGGAGCTGTCCATGGCTCTGGAGGAGGCCTTTGGCGTGGGCATCGCCGACGAGGACATGACCCAGGTGAAGACCGTGGCCGACATCGTGAACTATCTGTCCGGCAAGAAGCAGTAATTTTTAAGCAGTAATTTTTTTCGTTGGAGCGTCAAGCTCCGGTTGTAAGGAGACTACCTATGGAATTAGAGGAGCTGTACGCGCTGATGGAGCGCTTTGCCCGCTCCGGGCTCACCGACCTGGAGTGGGAGCGGGAGGGGGAGAAGATCGCCCTGCGCCGCTCCGCCGCCCCCGTGGTGGTGAGCGCCCCCTCCGCCGCCCCTGCCGTTCAGGCGGCCCCGGCCCAGGCGGAAGCCGCCGCCCCTGTCCCTGCCGCTGGGCAGGACCAGGGGGAGACGGTGAACGCCCCCCTGGTGGGCACCTTCTACGCCGCCCCCGCCCCGGGAGAGGAGGCCTTTGCCGCCCCCGGCAAGCAGGTGAAGAAGGGGGAGACCCTGTGTCTCATCGAGGCCATGAAGATGATGAGCGAGATCCCCGCCCCCGCCGACTGCGTGGTGGAGGAGGTCCTGGCCCGGGACGGCGAGGCCGTGGGCTTTGGGGAGCCGCTGCTGCGCATTCGGAGGGTTTAAAGCTATGCTCAAGCGCGTGTTGATCGCCAACCGGGGAGAGATCGCCCTGCGGGTGATCCGGGCCTGCCGGGAGCTGGACATCGAGACGGTGGGCGTCTATTCCACCGCCGACGAGAGCGCCCTCCACGCCCAGATCGCCACCCGGTCGCTGTGCGTGGGTCCCGCCCGGGCGGCGGACAGCTATCTGAACCAGGACGCCATCCTGTCGGCGGCCCTGGCCACCGGCTGCGACGCCATCCACCCCGGCTATGGCTTTCTGTCTGAGAACCCGGACTTTGCCGACCGGTGCGTAGAGGCGGGGCTGAAGTACATCGGCCCCAGCGGCGACGTGATCCGAAAAATGGGCAGCAAGGCCGCCGCCCGCACCCTGGCCCAGCAGGCGGGGGTGCCGGTGGTCCCCGGCTCCGACGGCCCCCTGCGGGACGTGGAGCAGGCCAAGGAGCTGGCCGAACAGGTGGGCTATCCCGTGCTGCTGAAGGCGTCTGCCGGCGGCGGCGGACGGGGAATGCGCCAGGTGGACGGCCCCGAGGGGCTGGAGAGCGCCTATCACGCCGCCCAGGCCGAGGCCATCGCCTGCTTTGGCGACGGGGAGATGTATCTGGAGAAGCTGGTCCTCTCCCCCCGGCACATTGAATTTCAGATCATGGCGGACAGCCAGGGCCACGTGGTCCACCTGGGGGAGCGGGACTGCTCCATCCAGCGCCGCCGCCAGAAGCTGATCGAGGAGTCCCCCTCCCGTGCCCTGACCCCCCAGCTGCGGGAGGAGATGGGCCGGGCCGCCGTGGCCGCCGCCAAAGCCGCGGGCTATGTGGGGGCGGGGACGGTGGAGTTCGTCCTGTCCCCCCAGGGGCAGTTCTATTTCATCGAGATGAACACCCGCATCCAGGTGGAGCACCCTGTCACCGAGCTGGTCACCGGAGTGGACCTGGTGAAGGAGCAGCTGCGGGTGGCCGCCGGGCTGCCCCTGTCCTTCACCCAGGAGGACATCCATGTGAATGGCCACGCCATCGAGTGCCGCATCAACGCCGAGGACCCGGAGCACGACTTCCGGCCCTGCCCGGGCAAGACGGAGTTCCTCCATCTCCCCGGCGGCCCCGGGGTGCGGGTGGACACCGCCCTGTATCCGGGCTATGAGGTGTCCCCCTTCTACGACTCCCTGGTGGCCAAGGTGCTGGTCCACGCCCCCACCCGGCTGGAGGCCATCCGCCGGATGCGCCGCAGTCTGGAGGAGCTGGTCATCGAGGGCTATCCCACCAACTCCGCCCTGGCCCACCTGATCATGCACGACGGGGAGTTTGTCCGGGGCCAGTATGACACCAGCTTTTTGGACCGGAACCTGCCCCGGCTGCTGGAGCTGGCCCGCACCTGTGATACGCTGACCGCCGAATAACGGCCTGGAACAAAGAGCCGAAGCGATTCGGCTCTTTTTCTGGATACGGCGGGAAAGGAGAAGCTGTGAATTATTTCTTTCGCCAGCGCCGGGACCGGCTGCTGACCTATCAGGCCATGCGGGAGGGCAAGATCCCCTCCGCCCGCAAGGTCCCCTGCCCCCAGTGCGGAGAGGACAGCTCCGCCCTGGACTGGAGCCGCAATCGCCAGGTGTGCCCCCGGTGCGGCTTTCACAAGCCCATCGGGGCCTATTACCGCCTGTCCATCATCCTGGACCCGGGCACCTTTCAGGAGCTGGAGGAGAAGCTGGAGCCAGCCGACCCCCTGAACTTCCCCGGCTATCCGGCCAAGCTGGCCGTCCGGGAGGAGGAGACCGGCCTGCGGGACGCGGCGGTGGCCGCCGTGGGCAAGATCATGGGCCACAAGGCCGTGTTCGTGGTGCTGGACAGCCGCTTCTTTATGGGCAGCATGGGCACCGCCGTGGGGGAGAAGGTCACCCGGGCGGCGGAGTATGCCACCCGGCGGCATCTGCCCCTCATCATCTTCGCCGCCAGCGGCGGGGCCAGAATGCAGGAGGGCATCTTCTCCCTGATGCAGATGGCCAAGACCGCCGCCGCCATCCAGCGGCATCAGGATAAGGGCGGGCTGTATATCTCCTGCCTGACCCACCCCACCACCGGCGGGGTGACGGCCAGCTTTGCCTCCTTGGGGGACATCATGCTGGCCGAGCCGGGGGCCCTCATCGGCTTTGCCGGTCCCCGGGTCATTGAACAGACCATCGGGGAGAAGCTGCCCGAGGGTTTCCAGCGGGCGGAGTATCTGCTGGACCACGGCTTTTTGGACCGCATCGTCCCCCGGGACCAGTGGCGGGCCGTTCTGGGCCAGCTGCTGGCCCTGCACGAGGGAGGTGGACGGGCATGAGCCACTATACGCCGGAAGAAAAAGTGAAGATCGCCCGTGACCCGGGCCGCCCGGGGACGGCGGACTTTATCTCCGCCCTGTTCACCGACTTTTTTGAGCAGCGGGGAGACCGCCAGTGCCGGGAGGACGGCAGCATTCTGGGCGGCATCGCCCGCTTTCATGGCCGCCCGGTAACGGTGATCGGCCACCGGAAGGGCAAGAACCTGGAGGAGAACTTAAAGTGCAACTTCGGGATGCCCGGGCCGGAGGGCTATCGCAAGGCCCAGCGGCTGATGCGCCAGGCGGAGAAGTTTGGCCGCCCCATCATCACCTTTGTGGACACCCCGGGGGCCTATCCCGGCAAGGAGGCCGAGGAGCGGGGCCAGGGCGAGGCCATCGCCCAGTGCCTGGCCCTGATGAGCTCCCTCACCGTGCCCGTCATCTCCATCATCACCGGGGAGGGGGGCAGCGGCGGGGCCCTGGCTCTGGCGGTTGCCAACCGGGTGCTCATGCTGGAGAACGCGGTGTACTCCGTCCTCTCCCCCGAGGGCTTTGCCTCCATCCTGTGGAAGGACGCCTCCCGCAGCGGGGAGGCCTGCGCCGTGATGAAGCTCACCGCCCAGGATCTGCGCCGGGGGGGCATCGTCCAGGGGGTGCTGAAGGAGCCGGAGGGGGGCGCCCACACCGACTGGGAGGCCACCTTCCACACCATGGACGCCGCCCTGCGCAAGGAGCTGGCCGCCCTGGACAAGCTGAAGGGCCCCGCGCTGGCCCGCCAGCGATATGAAATGTTTCGCGCCATGGGGCAGGGACTGCCTCCGGCAAGAGAGGAGGAGCCATGAGCGCACCGAAATTTTTAGCCACCGGACGCTGCCTGCCCGCCAAAGTCGTCACCAACGACGATTTGAGCCGCACGGTGGACACCAACGACGAGTGGGTGTTCAGCCGCACGGGCATCCACGCCCGGCACTTCTGCCAGGAAGAGAGCGGCATGGACCTGGCGGAGGGGGCGGCCCGGCAGGCCCTGGAGCGCTCGGGCTTAAAGCCGGAGGACATCGGCGTGTGCCTTGTCGCCACTTTTACCCCCGACTTTGCCAGCCCCTCTATGGCCTGTATGCTCCAGCAGCGGCTGGGGCTGAAGGAAGACACCATCTGCTTTGACTTAAACGCCGCCTGTGCCGGTTTTTTGTATGGGACCAAGACGGCCCACGCCCTGCTGGCCGACGCCCCCCGGCCCTATGCCATTGTGGTGGGGGCGGAGGTCATCAGCCGGGTGCTGGACCACACAGACCGGAACACCTGCGTCCTCTTCGGCGACGGAGCGGGGGCGGCGGTGATCGCCCGGGACGACAGCGCCCGGTGGCACACCGTGTTCGGCTCCCGGGGGGACAGCAAGAGCATCTGGGTCCAGGGCCCCGGACCGGAGAAGTCCGCCGTCCACATGGAGGGCAAGGCGGTGTTCCGCTTTGCCACTGAAGTGGTGGAGGGTTCCATCCGTCAGCTGGTCGCGGCGGAAGGGTGCCAGGTCAACGACCTGGACCTGGTGGTCTGCCACCAGGCCAACGCCCGGATCATCGACTTTGTGGCCAAGCGGCTGAAGGCCCGGGAGGGCCTGTTCTATAAAAACATGGAGCACTATGGCAACACCTCTGCGGCCAGCATCCCCATGGCCCTGGACGAGCTGGTGGAGAAGGGGCTGTTAAAGCCCGGCATGCGGGTGCTCACCGTGGGCTTTGGCGGCGGCCTGACCTGGGCCGGAGCGCTGTTTACCTGGTAATATGGCCCCCTTGTGAAAGGGGGCTGTCAGCGAAGCTGACTGAGGGATTCCACATTTGCAACAGGCGCACTTGCAAAGAGGGCGCGGAAGGCGAGGAGAAGCGAATATGAAATTGAATGAACTGCTGGGGACCGAGTTTCCCCTGATCCAGGGCGGCATGGCCAACATCGCCACCGGCGAATTCGCCGCCGCCGTGTCCAACGCCGGGGCCCTGGGCCTGATCGGCGCGGGGGGCATGAATGCCGACACCCTGCGGGAGCACATCCGCCGGTGCAAGGCCCTGACCAATAAACCCTTCGGCGTGAACATCATGCTGATGAACCCCGCCGCCGCCGAGATGGCCAAGGTGGTGGTGGAGGAGGGCGTCCAGGTGGTCACCACCGGAGCGGGGGTGCCCAGCCAGTATATCCCCGCCTGGAAGGAGGCGGGCATCAAGGTCTTCCCCGTGGTCCCCGCCACCACCCTGGTCCGCCGCCTGGCCCCTCTCGGCGTGGACGGCTTCATCGCTGAGGGCACCGAGAGCGGCGGCCACGTGGGCGAACTGACCACCATGGCCCTGGTGCCCCAGGTGCGGGACATGACCGACCTGCCCGTCATTGCCGCCGGAGGCATCGCCAGCGGACGGCAGCTGGCCGCCGCCTTTGCCCTGGGGGCCTGCGGCGCGCAGATCGGCACCTGTCTGCTGGTGAGCCAGGAGTGCCCCATCCACGAAAATTATAAGCAGGCCCTGCTGAAGGCCAAGGACAGCGACACCACTGTCACTGGCCGCAGCGTGGGCGCGCCGGTGCGCATCCTGAAAAACCAGATGGCCCGGGAGTACCTGGCCCGGGAGCGGGCCGGTGCGGACAAGATGGAGCTGGAGAAATATACCCTGGGCTCCCTCCGCCGGGCGGTGTTCGACGGGGACACCAAGACGGGCTCTCTCATGGCCGGTCAGGTGGCCGGGATGCTCCACGAGATCCGCCCCCTGCGTGCTATTTTTGAAGAGATGTACGCTGAGTATCAGGCCACCGTGGCCCGGCTGGCCCAGGAGGTTTGAACATGAAATTAGCCTTTGTATACGCCGGTCAGGGAAGCCAGAAAGTCGGCATGGGCCGGGACTTCTATGACCAGTACCCCGAATACCGGGCGGTGCTGGACAACGCCGGGCTGGACTTTGACCTGAAGACCCTCACCTTCGAGGGTCCCATCGAGGAGCTGTCTCAGACCCGCTATACCCAGCCCTGCATGGCGGCCTTCGCCGTGGGGGTCACCGACCTGCTGTATGCCCGGGGCATCCGCCCCTGCGCGGCGGCGGGCCTGTCCCTGGGGGAGTACTCCGCCCTGTATGCCGCCGGGGTGCTGGACCGGGAGACCGTGCTGAAGACTCTGGCCTTCCGGGGCCGTGCCATGGAGCAGGCCGCTGAAGGCCTGGCATGCGGCATGACCGCCGTCCTCTCCCTGGAGCGGGACAAGCTGCAAGCGGCCTGCGACCAGGCAAGTGAGCTGGGCGTGGTGCAGATCTGCAATTATAACTGCCCCGGCCAGTTGGTCATCAGCGGCGAGAAGGCCGCTGTGGACCGGGCCGGAGAACTCGCCAAGGAGCTGGGGGCCAAGCGCTGTATGCCCCTGCGGGTCAGCGGCCCCTTCCACACCCGGCTGATGAAGCCCGCGGGCGACGCCCTGGCCGACTATTTCAAGACCATTACATTCCACCCCATGGCCCTGCCCGTCTATTTCAACTGCAAGGGCGGCCCCATGGAGGCGGGAGACGCTATCCCCGCCCTGCTGGAGAAGCAGGTGCAGTCCTCCGTCTATTGGGAGGACACCGTCCGGCGCATGGAGGCCGACGGCATCGACGCCATTCTGGAGATCGGCCCGGGCAAGACCCTCACCTCCTTTGTGAAAAAGACCGCCCCCGGCATCCAGACCTATCACATCGACACCGCCGCCGACTTTGAGACCGTGGCGGAGCAGCTGAAAGGAGCAGCCCAATGACCATGAACGAATCTGTGGCCCTTGTCACCGGCGGCAGCCGGGGCATTGGCCGGGCCATCTGCCTGGAGCTGGCCCGCCAGGGCGCGGCGGTGGCCGTGAACTACGCCGGAAACGAACAGGCCGCCCAGGAGACGGTGGAGGCCTGCCGGGCCCTGGGCGTTCAGGCGGAGGCCTTTCAGGCCGACGTGTCTGACCCCGCCGCCTGCGAGAGTCTCATCGCCCAGGTGAAGGAGCGCTTTGGCCGCCTGGACATCCTGGTGAACAACGCGGGCGTCACCCGGGACGGCCTGCTGATGACCGCAAAGCCGGAGGACTTTGACCGGGTGCTGGACACCAACCTGAAGGGGGCCTATTTCTGCATGAAGGCCGCCGCCAAAGTGATGATGCGCCAGCGCTATGGCCGCATTGTCAACCTGAGCAGCGTGGTGGGCCTGCGGGGCAACCCGGGCCAGACGGGCTATGCCGCCAGCAAGGCGGGCGTGCTGGGCCTGACCAAGGCCGCCGCCAAAGAGCTGGCCAGCCGGAACATCACGGTGAACGCCGTGGCCCCCGGCTTTATCGAGACGGACATGACCGCCGTGCTGCCTGAAAAGGCCAAGACGGCCATGCTGGCCACCATCCCCATGGCCGCCCCCGGCCAGCCGGAGGACGTGGCCCGGGCCGCGGCCTTCTTCGCCCGGCCAGAGAGCGCCTATATCACCGGACAGGTGCTGTGCGTAGACGGCGGAATGGCCGTGTGAGTTTTAGGAGGTTACTATGGAAAAACGTAGGGTCGTGATCACCGGCATGGGCACGGTGAACCCCATTGGAAACAGCGTGGCGGAGAGCTGGCAGGCGGCCAAGGACGGCAAGTGCGGCATCGGCCCCATCACCCGGTATGACTGCTCTGACATGCGGGTAAAGCTGGCCGGAGAGGTGAAGGACCTGGACATCGACGGCGTTTTGGGCAAGCGGGAGGCCAAGAAGATGGACCGCTTTACCCAGTTCGCCCTCATCGCCGCCCAGCAGGCCATGGATGACAGCGGCCTGGACCGGGAGCGGGAGGACCTGTCCCGCTGCGGCGTCATCTGCTCCAGCGGCATCGGCGGCTTTGAGACGGTGGGCGGTGCCTTCCTGCGGGGGGAGAGCCGGGGCTATGACTCCGTGTCCCCCTTTATGATCCCCATGATCATCTCAAACATGGCCGCCGGTCAGATCGCCATCCGCTTCGGCTTTCAGGGCATGTGTACCTGTGTGGTCACCGCCTGCGCCGGGGGCACCAACGCCGTGGGCGACGCTTTCCGCCACATCCGGGACGGCTATGGCGACGTGATGCTGTGCGGCGGCGCCGAGGCGGCCATCACCCCCCTGGCCATGGGCGGCTTCACCGCCATGAAGGCCCTGTGCGAGAGCACGGACCCCGCCCGCGCCTCCATCCCCTTTGACGCGGAGCGCAGCGGCTTTGTTATGGGCGAGGGCGCCGGGATGCTGGTGCTGGAGGAGTATGAGCACGCAAAGGCCCGTGGAGCCAAGATCTATGCCGAGGTGGCGGGCTACGGCGCCAACTGCGATGCCCACCACATCACCGCCCCCGCCCCCGGGGGAGCCGGCGGTGCGGCCTGTATGGCCCAGGCCCTGGCCGATGCCAGAATGAAGCCAGAGGAGGTGGGCTATATCAATGCCCACGGCACCTCCACCCACATGAACGATGCCTGCGAGACGGCGGCCATCCATACGACGTTTGGCGACCACGCCGCCCGTCTGGCCGTCAGCTCCACCAAGTCCATGACCGGCCACCTGCTGGGGGCTGCCGGGGCGGTGGAGGCCATCTTTACCGCCATGGCCCTGGTGGAGGGCTATCTGCCCGCCACCATCGGATATCAGGTCCCCGACCCCGCCTGCGATCTGGACATCGTCCCCAATCAGGGGCGGAAGGCGGACATCAAGGCTGCCCTGTCCAACTCCCTGGGTTTTGGCGGACACAACGCCTGCATCGTGCTGAAAAAGTGGGAGGGCTGAACATGGAACTGAACATCGACCAGATCGAAAAGCTGCTGCCCCACCGCTATCCCTTCCTGCTGGTGGACAAGATCGTGGACTGTGTCCCCGGCCAGAGCGCCGTGGGCCGCAAGTGCGTCACCGCCAACGAGCCCTTTTTCCAGGGCCACTTCCCCGGCTTTAAAGTGATGCCCGGCGTGCTCATCATCGAGGCTCTGGCCCAGGTGGGCGCGGTGGCCATCTTGACGGAAGCGGGAAATCAGGGTAAACTTGCATTGTTCGGCGGCATTAAAAATGCCCGGTTCAAGCAGCAGGTGCGGCCCGGCGACGTGCTGGAGCTGTCCTGCCAGCTGACGGCCCGGCGGGGTCCTGTGGGCTTTGGTACCGCAGAGGCCCGGGTGGACGGCAAGCTGGCCTGTAAGGCGGAGCTGACCTTTGCCCTGACGGACAAGCCGGAATAAAGAAGATACGGGGAGTGTGCGGAATTTGTTGGAGGAGAGCTTTTCCGAGGTGTACACGAAATTCAAGCTGCATTTTTACCAGGAGGTATTTTCCCGGTTCCAGAACCGGGAGGCCAGCCTGACGGCGGTGGAGACCTTTTGCATGGAGATCATTCAGGCGCTGAAGGAGCCGACCATCAACGAGTTTGCCGCCTTTGTCCACATCTCCTCGCCCAATGCGGCATATAAAGTCAACAGCCTGATCCAAAAGGGCTATGTGGAGAAGATCCGTTCAGACCAGGACCGGCGGGAGTATCACCTGCGGCCCACCCAGAAGTATATGAACTATTACAACATCAGCAGCCAATATATGCGCCAGGTGATGAAGCGGATCCAGAACCGCTTCACCCCGGACGAGGCCCGCCAGCTGGATCGGATGCTCCAGGTGGTGGGGGAGGAGCTGATGCCCGAGGTGGACCTGAAGTCCTGCGGCGACCTGTTCGCCGGGCCGGATCAGACCTGAGAGAGCACAGACAGGGCGCTGCCCCCTGAACCCGGGGACAGCGCCCTGTTTTGCGCAAAATAGAGGGAAGAACCAACAAAAATCCAGAAAAAGATTGACCAAATGGTCAAACTCATGTAAAATATACCGGCATCGCGGCACGGATAGCGTTTGAAAGAAGCGGTCTGGCTGCAGGAACAAGAAGAGGAGATGTTTTTGCTTTTATGGAGAAGAGAGAGACCTTTTCCTCCCGGCTGGGCTTTCTGCTGATCTCGGCAGGCTGTGCCATCGGGCTGGGAAATGTGTGGCGGTTCCCCTATATCACGGGACAGTATGGCGGCGGGGCCTTTGTGCTCATCTATCTGCTGTTCCTGGTGATCTTAGGGCTGCCTGTGATGGTCATGGAGCTGGCCGTGGGCCGGGGGAGCCAGCGGAGCATCGCCCGCTCCTTCCACGTGCTGGAGCCAAATGGAAGCAAGTGGCACTGGTACTGCTGGTTTGGCATCGCGGGCAACTATCTGCTGATGATGTTCTACACCGTCATCGCCGGGTGGCTGCTGCTGTACTGCCTGAAAATGGCCAAGGGCGATTTTGTGGGCCTGGATGCCGACGGGGTGGCCGGACAGTTCGGTCAGCTCATGGGCGAGCCGGGGATCATGACCCTGTTTATGGCCCTTGTGGTGCTCATCGCCATGGGCGTGTGCCTCCAGGGTCTGCAAAACGGCGTGGAGCGCATCACCAAGGTGATGATGCTCTGTCTGCTGGCCATCATGGCCGTGCTGGCCGTGCGCTCCCTCACCCTGGAGGGGGGTGCCGAGGGCCTGAAGTTCTATCTTCAGCCCAACTTTAAGAATCTGATGTACGACGCCAACGGCAAGTGGCGGCTGGGGGAGAGCATCTTCGCCGCCATGGGCCAGGCTTTCTTCACCCTGTCCCTGGGCATCGGGGCCATCGCCGTGTTCGGCAGCTATATCGGCCGCCAGTACGCCCTGGGGGGCGAGGCCCTGCGCATCGGCATCCTGGACACCTTTGTGGCCTTTGTGGCGGGCCTGATCATCTTTCCCGCCTGCTCCGCCTTTGGGGTAGCCCCCAACCAGGGTGCATCCCTGATCTTCATCACCCTGCCCAACATCTTCAACGAGATGCCTTTGGGACAGCTGTGGGGGGCCCTGTTCTTTGTGTTTTTGTCCTTTGCGGCCCTGTCCACCGTCATCGCCGTGTTCGAGAATATCATTTCCTTCGCCATGGATATGTGGGGCTGGAGCCGGAAGAAGGCCGTTTTGGTCAACCTGATCGCCATCTTCCTGCTGTCTATGCCCTGCGTGCTGGGCTTTAACCTGTGGGCGGAATTCCAGCCCATGGGTCCGGGCAGCAATATCTCTGACCTGGAGGACTTTATCATCTCCAACAATCTGCTGCCCCTGGGCTCCCTGGTCTATCTGCTGTTCTGCGTGAGCAGCAAGGGATGGGGCTGGAAGAACTTTCTCAGCGAGGCCAACACCGGCAGCGGCCTGAAGTTCCCCAATGGTGTCCGCCTGTACGTCACCTATATCCTACCCCTGATCGTCCTGTTCATCTTTGTGATGGGCTATTGGAACAAGTTTGTGGGCTGATCTGAGTTCAGCGCAAGTGAAGCACAAAAAAATCCCGTCGGTTCGGCTGAACCGGCGGGATTTTTGCACATATTTCGAAAAATTGTGGAAAGCTCAGACAAAGTAGACCAGAGGGTCCTCGGGGCGCTCGCCGGGTTCGACGCTTTGAGCATAGAGGACCACGCCCTCGCCGTCGTACACGGCGGCCTGCTCCCAGCGGACCTCGGCGGTGACCTTCACCCACTCGCCCTTTTTCAGGCTTTTGGCCTTGTCATACTTGCACAGGAAGCCGAAGAAGCGGATGTCCTCGGCGCAGCAGGTCATGGCGTTGCGCCCGGGGACAAAGCAGCCCTTGGGCACACGCCCGCCCACCATGGCCTGGGCGGTGAAGGTGATGGTCTTGCCCACATAGCGGTCCGGGTGCTCCTGAATGTCCAGATACCAGATGCCATAGTCCGGGTCCTCCAGGTCGATGTGGGGACTTTCCAGGTCATAGGGGAGGATGTCCTCCACCTCCAGCTCGTCGCCGTTCTCGTCCTCAAAGGCCATCTGGCACATGCGGTTCACCGCCCGGATGGAGCGCTTCCAGCCGGACAGGGGCATGTCCTCCTTACAGCGGTTGAACAGGACCATGTCCGCCTCGGTCACCATGTCGATGATCATGGACTGCATGTTGCTGCGGTACATCTCGAAGGTGGTGCCGTCGATCACGTCGATGGCCTGGTACAGGCCCCAGTTCTTGGGCAGCTTCAGGTCCCGCAGGATCTGGATGGGCCACATGCCGTTATACTCCAGCAGCACCCGCTCGGGCTGATAGCGGCGGTCGATCTCCTCCAGGAAAGCGGTGTTCAGCTGGCTCTGGTCCTCGATGGGGATCAGGCGGCAGTTGCGCTCGGCCAGATACTGGGCGTTATACTCCACCTCGCCGTCCTCGCACATGAGCAGCACGGTGCGCTGGCCGTCGTTGAAATAGTCCATCTCCAGGGTGTCGATGAGCAGGGTGGTCTTGCCGCTGTCCAAAAACCCGGTGATGAGATACAGGGGGATACGGGGATCGTTATTCATGGCGCGTCACCTCAGGCCAGCAGGAACAGCTTCTCCAGCTGGTCCTCCTTCAGGTCAGAGCCAATGACGCACAGGCGGCCGGTGTAGTCGGCAGCGCCCTCCCGGATCTGGAACTCCTCGGGCACCAGGTCGAAGTGCAGCCAGGTCTGGCCGTCCTCGCAGGGCACCATGCCCTTGGCCCGGAGGATATAGCCATAGTCCTGGCCCATGGCCAGGGCGGACAGGGCCTCCTGCAGCTCCTCGCGGCTGTACTTGCGGGCGGTCTCCCGGCCCCAGGAGGTGAACACCTCGTCGGCGTCGTGGTCGTGGTGGTGATGGTCGTGGCCGCAGCAGCAGTCGCAGGTGCAGTCATCCCCGTGGTCGTGGTGATGATGCTCGTGCTCGTGGTCATGGTCATGATCGTGCTCGTCGTGGTCGTGGTGATGCTCGTGCTCGTCGTGGTCGTGGTGGTGCTCATGGTCATGATCGTGCTCGTCATGGTCATGCTCGTGATCGTGGTGATGATGCTCGTGGTCGTGGTGCTCGTGGGCGATCTCCTCCATCAGCTCCTCGGCCAGGGAGTGGCCGCCCTCCATGGCGGAGACGATCTGCGCGCCGGTCAGCTGGTCCCAGGGGGTGGTGAGAATGGCGGCCTTGGCGTTCTTCTCCCGCAGGAGACGGACGGCGGTGTCCAGCTTGGCCTGGTCCATGTTCTGGGTGCGGGAGAGGAGGATGGCGGAGGCGTGCTCCACCTGGTTGTTGAAGAACTCGCCGAAGTTCTTCATATACACCTTGGCCTTGGTGGCGTCCACCACGGTGACAAAGCTGTGCAGGTGCAGGGCGGGGGTGGTCTTCTGCACGCCCTCCACGGCAGCGATCACGTCAGACAGCTTGCCCACGCCGGAGGGCTCGATGATGATGCGGTCGGGGGCATAGTCGTCCAGCACCTTCTTCAGGGCCGCGCCGAAGTCGCCCACCAGGGAGCAGCAGATGCAGCCGGAGTTCATCTCGGTGATCTCCACCCCGGCGTCCTTCAAAAAGCCGCCGTCGATGCCGATCTCGCCGAACTCGTTCTCGATGAGGACCACTTTCTCGCCCCGGAAGGCCTGGTCCAGCAGCTTTTTGATGAGGGTGGTCTTGCCGGCCCCCAAGAAGCCGGAGATAATGTCGATCTTGGTCATAGTTGTCATATCCTTTCTGAAATCACACGGCCCGCGCCCGCAGCGGGGGGACCGGAGGGGTCAAATAAAAGAGATGCTCACTGCCACAGCATGTGCAGGCTGTCCATCATGGCATACAGCATCCCGGCGGCAGTCTCCCGGGTGGCCAGGTCCTGGGGCTGGAGGTCGCCCACCAGAGCGCCCAGCTGGTCCATGATCCAGGCGGGCCTTTGGGCCCAGGGGGAGAAGTCCTGATAGTCGGCCAGGGAGATATCCGTCTTGCCGTTCAGCTCCTCCGCCGACATGCTGGCCCACACGGCCACCGAGGACAGGATGGTGGTCATCTGCTCATAGGTGATGGTGTCGTCCGGGCGGAAGGTCCCGTCCCCCATGCCGGAGACAAAGCCCCGGGCGGCCATGGCGGACACGGCCTTGTTATACCAGGCGTCGTCGGCCACGTCGGAGAAGGACAGGTTCTGTCCCTCGGGCAGGTCCAGCACGTTGGAGAGCATGGCGCAGAACTCGGCCCGGGTGATGGCATTGGTGGGGCGGAAGGTGCCGTCCTCATAGCCCTCCAGCAGGCCGAAGGTGCTCAGGGTGTCGATCTCGGTGGCGAAGGGGCTGTCCGCCGCGTCAGCAAAGGTGCGGGCGTGGAAGTCCAGCCCCAGGCTCTCGGCCAGCTTGGCGGGGGTCACGGCGTTCCAGCCGCTGTTGCGCTCCCCCTCGTACAGGGCGGCGGAGGGGGGCAGGGCCTCCAGCAGCTCGGTAAAGGCGGCTCGGTTGTCCCCGGACAGGGCCTCGTCCCGGCTGATATAGAAGGTCCAGCCCGCCAGCTCCAGCTTATAATAGCCCGCGTTGCGGCTGGGCTCCGGCTGGGTGAGGAGCATGGCGGCGGTCTTCGTATTCTCCTTGGACATCACCAGGGTGGGGATCACGCCCATCCACTGGTTGGTGGTGCCGTCGGGGGAGTAGAAGCGATAGACGGTGATCTTCATGGCGTCCCCGTCGAACAGGTCCTCGGTGTTGGCGCTGTTGAAGATCATCTGGGCGATGCCCTTGCCAAAGGTGGTCTGGCCGATGGCGATGCCAAAGCCCAGGTCCCGGGCGTCGGCGGAGAACAGCTCGGCCCCGCTGGCGGAGTAGTCACTGGTGAGGATGATGAGGGGCTTGTCCGTCAGGTCGGGGCAATATTGGGTGGTGCCCACAAAGCGATAGTTGCCGTTGGCGTCCCGGAAATAGACCATGATGTCGCTGCCCACAAACAGACCGGCGGACACGGCGGCGGCATCGGCATCGCCGCCGGGGTTGCTGCGCAGGTCCATGATCCAGGCGGCCACGTCAGGCTCCAGGGCGGTCAGGGCCTCCTCGATGGTGTCGCCGGTGGAGTCGCCAAAGCTGATGCACTCGATGACCCCGGCATTGCCCTCCTTGTCATAGGTGACGATGGGAATGACCACCGCCCGGCGCTGCATGGTGAAGTCCCGCACCTGGCCGTCGGAGCGGCGGATGGTCAGGGTGACGGTGGAACCCTCTTTCCCGGTGACGGCGCTGCGCACGTCGGTGGTGGCGGTCATCTCCACGCCGTCCACGGCGATGATCCGGTCACCGGCCTGAAGCCCGGCCTCCTTGGCGGGGGAGTTGGGCAGGATGGACAGGACCAGAAAGCCGTCGTCATAGGCGGTCTGCACCGTGATGCCCACGCCCACCAGGGTCTCGCCGTTGACGGAGTCGGTGAACTGCTGATACTGCTCGGCGGTCATGTAATAGGTGTAGGGGTCGCCCAGGGCAGCCAGTATCTCATCCAGGGAGTCCAGGGACAGGACGCTCTCGGGGATCTGGTCCACATAGTGGTCCCGCAGCAGCTGCCGGGCCTCGTCCAGGGTGAGGGCGGCGGCGGGGGCGGCGGACAGGGAGAAGGTGAGGCTGAGAGCCAGCAGGGCGGACAGAAGTTTACGTTTCATGGCGTTCTCCTTATTGACACACGCCGGATGCCGAAACGGCACCCGGCGTGTGAAACATGATTACAGCTTGGTGGCGCGGTGGGTGATCTCGTGGCGCTTGGGGCCGGTGGAGACCAGGGTGATGGGGTGGCCGATGTGGGCCTCCAAAAAGTCAACGTACTTCTTGGCGTTCTCGGGCAGGGCGTTATAGTCAGTGCAGCCCCGGATGTCGCACTTCCAGCCGGGCAGCTTTTCGAACACGGGCTTGGCCCGCATCAGATCGGGGGTGGTGGGGAACTTGTCGGTGATCTTGCCGTCGATGTCATAGCCCACGCACACGGGGATCTCGTCCAGATAGCCCAGCACGTCCAGACAGGTCAGGGCCACCTGGGTGGCACCCTGGACCATGCAGCCATACTTGGTGGCCACGGCGTCGAACCAGCCCACGCGGCGGGGACGGCCGGTGGTGGCGCCGAACTCACCCTTGTCGCCGCCCCGGCGGCGCAGCTCGTCCCCGGCGTCCCCCAGGACCTCGCTGACGAAGGGCTCGGTGTGGGAGCCCACGGAGGAGGAATAGGCCTTGGTGACGCAGATCACGTCCTCCATGGCGGTGGGGGGCACAGGCGCGCCCACGCAGCCGAAGCCAGCCAGGGTGTGGGAGGAGGTGGTCATGGGGAAGATGCCCAGGTCGGGGTCCTTCATAGAGCCCAGCTGGCCCTCCAGCAGGATGGTCTTGTTCTGGGCCAGGGCCTCGTGGATAAAGGTGACCACGTCGCCCACATAGGGGCGCAGCTGCTCCCGCAGGGCCAGCAGCTGGTCCATCAGCTCGTCCACGTTCAGGGCGGGCTTGTGATACAGGTGCTCAAACAGCACGTTCTTCAGGGTGACGGCGGCGGTGAGACGCTCCCGCAGCCGGTCCTCGTGGAACAGGTCGCACACCTGGATGCCGATCTTGGCGTATTTGTCGGAGTAGAAGGGGGCGATGCCGCTCTTGGTGGAGCCGAAGGCCTTGCCAGCCAGGCGCTCCTCCTCATAGCTGTCCTGAAGCACGTGATAGGGCATCAGCAGCTGGGCCCGCTCAGACACGATCAGGTTGGGGGCGGGCACGCCCTGGTCGGTGATAGACTTCAGCTCGGCCACCAGCTTGGCCGCGTCCAGGGCCACGCCGTTGCCGATGATGTTGGTGATGTGGGGATAAAAAGCGCCGGAGGGGAGGATGTGCAGAGCAAAGCGGCCATAATCGTTGATGATGGTGTGGCCCGCGTTGGCTCCGCCCTGAAAGCGGATGACCACGTCGGACTGCTCGGCCAGCATATCCGTGATCTTGCCCTTGCCCTCGTCGCCCCAGTTGGCGCCCACAATAGCTTTTACCATATATGTTACCTCCGTAGACCGGGATTCGCAACCGCTGTGCGGATTTGCCTTATCCGGCGCATAACGCAACGCATACATTATACTGCGTTTTTCCTATGCTGACAAGGGGACAGCCCATAGAAAAAACGTAGAAAATCCTGCTTTTCCAAAGGCCGACGGTCATTTGGAGAAGCGGCGGCGATAGCCGCACCGGCGGCACAGCTCCTCGGCGGCCCGGCCCTGGGAGAACCCGTTGTAAATGGCCCTGGCCCGGGGGGAGGACAGGATGTCCTCCAGGCTGCCGTCATACAGGTTCCCCAGGGGGATGTCCCCCTCGTGGTCCAGGCAGCAGGGGACCACCGTGCCGTCCCACAGCACGCCGACGTGGTCCCGCAGGCCCTGGCAGAAGCCGGACTGTCCCTGGTCGTCGGCGTTCAGGTCGGGCCACTCGAACCGCTCCCCCCACTCCAGATAGACCCGGGGGGCCAGGGTGGTGCCCTGCCAGCCCTCCTTCCAGGGCCGGGGGAAGGTCTCCTCCAGGCGGCGGAGGATGACGTCGTTGCAGGAATTGGCCCCCTGGGTGGTCTCGCCATCTAAATTCCACAGCCGCAGGGCGCACCGCTTGCCCGCCTGGGCGGCCTGCCGGGCAAAGGCGATGCAGCCGTCCAGATAGGGCAGCAGCTGGCCCTGGCCCTCGTTTCCCTCGAAGGAGTGGAGGGAGACGCTGACCTTCCGCACCGCCGGGCTCTGGCACAGCAAACTGGCCCGCTGGGGGAGCAGGGTGCCGTTGGTGGTGAGATTCACCTGAAAGCCCAGCCCGGCGGCGATGTCTAACAGCTTTGGCAGCTGGGGGTGGAGGAGCGGTTCCCCCATGAGATGGAGATAGAGATACTCCGTGTGGGGCCGCAGCTTTTGGGCTAAAACAGAAAAGTCCTCCGGGGACAGAAAGCCCTGGGGGCGGCGGGTGCCGGGACAGAAGTCGCAGCGCAGATTGCACACGTTGGTGATCTCCAGATAGACCTTTTTCAGCTGATACATGGGGCAGGCTCCTTTGGTTGAGTTGGTGGGAGAGAAGCGAAAGAGAGGACAAGCGCCGGGGCGCTTGCCCTCTCTGATTTGGCAGGGATTTACTTAGCCCTGGCCGTAATAGGCGTTTTTGCCGTGCTTGCGCAGATAGTGCTTGTCCAGCAGGACCTGCTGCATGGGGCCGTGGCCGGGGTTGAGCATCAGGGCGTGGTAGTTCATAAAGGCGACCTCCTCCATGACCACCGCGTTGTGGACGGCGTTCTCCGGGTCAGTGCCCCAGGAGAACACGCCGTGGCTGTGGACCAGCACGCCGGGGATGGACATGGGGTCCTTGCCCTGGAAGGTCTCGATGATGACGTTGCCCGTCTCCAGCTCATACTCCCCCCGGATCTCCTCCTCGGTCATCTTCCGGGTGCAGGGGATCTCGCCGTAGAAATAGTCCCCGTGGGTGGTGCCCATGGCCTCGATGCCCACGCCCGCCTGGGCGAAGCTGGTGGCCCAGCGGCTGTGGGTGTGGACCACGCCGCCAAGATCGGGGAAGGCCCGGTACAGGGCCAGGTGGGTGGGGGTGTCGGAGGAGGGCTTATAGCGGCCCTCCACCCGCTCGCCGGTCTTCAGGTCCAGCACCACCATGTCCTCGGCGGTCATGGTGTCATACTCCACGCCGGAGGGCTTGATGACCACAAGGCCCTTCTCCCGGTCAATGCCGGAGACGTTGCCCCAGGTGAAGGTGACCAGGTCATACTTGGGCAGCATCAGGTTGGCTGCGCATACTTTTTCTTTCAGTTCTTCCAGCATATCGCTCACTCCATTGTGTCCAGAATCTCGCTCATCTTGTCATGGGCGAAGCAGATGTCCTCTTTCCATTCCGGCTTGCCGGTGTCCCACATCTCGGTGACGAAGCGGCGCACCCCCAGCTGCCACCCCTTGCGGATGACGGCGGGGAAGTCCACGTGGCCGGTGAGGAAGGGAATCTCCCGGAACTTACCGGGGACGGTCTCCTTCAGGTGCATGGCAACTAAGTGGCCCCGGCCCGTCTCCAGGTCGTCCAGCACGCTGGTGCCGTATGTCTTAGCGGCGTTGGTCAGGTTGCCCACGTCGGGATAGACGCCCAGATAGGGGTTGTCGATGAGGTCGACATACTTCATGCTCTTGGCCACGGTGTTCATAAACTCGGTCTCCATGGTCTCAAAGCCCAGGACCACCCCGTGGACGGCGGCCATCTCCACCGCCTTTTTCAGATTTTCGGCAAAATCTTTTCGGGTCTGCTCAGACCCCTCCTCATAGTACACGTCATAGCCCGCCAGCTGGATGACCCGGATGCCCAGGTCGTCGGCCAGCTGGATGGCTTTTTCCATGATCTCCAGGCTGCGCTGGCGCACGGCGGGGTCGCTGGCCCCGAAGGGATACTTCCGGTGGCCGGACAGGCACATGCTGCGGATGGGCACGCCGATCTTCTGCATGGTCTCCCGCAGCTGGGCCCGCTCCTGGGCGGTCCACTCCAGCCGGGCCAGGCGGGCATCGGTCTCGTCGATGCTGATCTCCACAAAGTCATAGCCGCAGTCCCGGGCGCACTGGAGCTTCTCCTCCCAGTTCAGAGCGGAGGGCATGGCCTTTTCATACAGGCCGATGTGATATTTCTTGTTTTCCAAGGTGATCTCTCCCTGTCAGATTTTTTCCACCGCGGTCCGCTCCACGTCCAGCCCCTTGTCATAGGCGGCCAGATAGCGGGCAAAGCCCTCCACCTCGGCGGGGTCGGGCTGGGCCGTGGTGATCTTGGCGTGGACAAAGACCCGCTGGCGCAGGAACTCCTCCAGGGGCAGCTCATGCTCGTCCATAAAGGCGGCCAGCAGGGCGATGCCATAGGGGCCGCCCTCTCCGGCGGTCTCCATGCAGGTGATGGAGGCGTTGCAGGCGGCGGCCAGATAGCGCTGGGCCACGCCGGGGGTCTTGAAAATGCCGCCGTGGCCGGTCATGCTGTCGATCTTCACGTGCTCCTCGGCCAGGATGTCCATGCCAAGGCGCATGGTGGCGATCTCCGCATAGACGCTGCTGCGCATGAAGTTGGCCAGGCTGAAATGGCTGTCCGGCTTGCGCACCACCAGGGGGCGGCCCGCGTCCAGGTGGGTGATGCCCTCGCCGGCCATGTAGTTATACACCAGCACGCCGCCGCAGTCGGCCTCCCCCTCCAAGCTCTTCTGATAGAGCTTGGTGAAGACCTCGCCCGCGGACACGTTGCAGCCGAACAGGCCCAGGGTCTCCCGCAGCAGACCGATCCAGGCGTTGATGTCAGAGGTGCAGTTGTTGCAGTGGACCATGGCCACGTCCTTGCCGGAGGGGGTTGTGACCACGTCGATCTCAGTATAGACCTTGCTCAGGGGTTTTTCCAGCACCACCATGGCAAAAATAGAAGTACCGGCGGACACGTTGCCCGTGCGGGGGGCCACGGCGTTGGTGGCCACCATGCCGGTGCCCGCGTCGCCCTCCGGGGGCGCGAAGGGCAGCCCCTCGGGCAGCAGGCCCTTCACCCAGGCGGAACCGGACGCCGTCAGGCGGCCTGCGTCCTGACCGGCCAGCAGCACCCGGGGCAGCACGTCCCGGATGTTCCAGGGCTGGTCCTGGGTGAGGGTCTCGAACTTTTTCAGCATCTCCTCGTTCCAGTCGCCGGTGGCGCTGTCGATGGGGAACATGCCGGAGGCCTCGCCCACGCCCACCACGTTTTCCCCGGTGAGCATATAGTGGACATAGGAGGACAGGGTGGTGATGTGGGCGATCTGGCCCACGTGGGGCTCACCGTTCAGAATGGCCTGATACAGGTGGGCGATGCTCCACCGCTGGGGCACGTTGAACTGGAACAGCTGGGTGAGCTGCTCCGCCGCGTCGGCGGTGATGGTGTTCTGCCAGGTGCGGAAGGGCACCAGCAGGTTCCAGTCCTTGTCAAAGGCCAGATAGCCGTGCATCATGCCGGAGATGCCGGCGGCGGCCAGGCCCTCCCGGTCCTTCAGCTGGCTGAGCACCTGGCACAGGCCCTCCCGGGCGTCGGCCAGGTCATAGGTCCAGATGCCGTGGTCATAGGTGCTCTCCCACTCAAAGTCCCCGGACTCCACGGGAGCAAAGCTCTCGTCGATGACCACGCCCTTGATGCGGGTGGAGCCCAGCTCCACGCCTAAATATTTTTTCACAGTCGTTTCCTCCCTTGTTGGGGATTTTAAGCCCGTATGTTAAGCAGGGTCCTGGACGATGTCCAGAAACTCTGCCTGGAGCAGGCCGTTGGAGCAGCAGATGTCGCTGTTGAAGGGCAGCTTTGGGTCCTGCCCGGCGCAGTCGGACAGCTTGCCCCCGGCCTCGTGCAGGATGACGCTCCCGGCGGCGTAGTCCCAGGGCTTCAGGTTATACTCCACATAGCAGTCGGCCCGTCCGCAGGCCACCCAGCACAGGTCCAGCTCCGCGCTGCCCAGGCGGCGGATGTCGGCGCTGCGCTGGAAGATGCGCTTGACCATGTCGAACACCCGGTCCGTCTTCTCCCGCTCATAGGGGGAGGTGCCCACGATGACCAGGGCCTTTTCCATCTCGCTCATGTCGCTGACGTGGATGGGCTGGCCGTTGAGATAGGCCCCCTTGCCCAGCTCGGCCACGAAGGTCTCCTCCCGGAAGGGGTTATAGCAGCAGCCGAACACCAGCTTCTCCCCGTCCCACAGGGCCAGGGCTACGCAGCTCTGGTGGCAGTCGTGGATCAGGTTGGTGGTGCCGTCGATGGGGTCTAAGATCCAATAGGGCCGGGCGGGGTCCACGTGCTGCATGTGGTTCTCCTCGGCAAAGAACTGGACGTCGGGATACAGCTCGTGGAGCTTGGTCTGCATATAGGTCTGGACCTCATAGTCCACGGCGGTGGCAAAATCAGACCGGCCCTTCTGGGTGATGTCCCCGGCCTTGTGCCGGTCCAGCACCAGGGCGCGGGTGGAGTGGATCAGGTCGATGACGGCCTGATATTGAAGATCTTGATACAAAAGAAATCCCTCTTTGCTTATTTTCAAAATGGGTCGGCCCATATCAGGCCGAAATGGGACAAAATCTGCAAGAGGTCCGGGAGACCGGGACCCCTTGCAGATTTGTCAGACGTATTTACTCCTTGAACAGGCCAAGGAAGATCGCGATGATGTTCCAGATGGAGCCCCAGATCTGCCAGGCCAGGACAAGCAGGATGACTACGGATAAAACGGTGGCAAAAGTCGTCATAACACTTGCTCCTTACTTCTCTTTGATGCGGGCACCGGTCTCCAGGTCGAACAGGTGGGTCTTGTCGCCCCGGACCTCCAGCTTGATGACGTCACCGGCGTGATAGCGGGTCTCGTCAGAGGTGATGAGCATCAGCAGAGACTCGCCCACGCTGATACCGATGCGCCGCTCGTCGCCCAGATTCTCGAAGGTGGTGATCTTCTCGGGGGTGCCCTGAGAGTCCGCGCCGCCCACCAGCACGTCCATGGGCCGCACGCCCATCTTGCACCGGAAGCCGTCGCTGACCACGCTGTAATACCGCTTGGGCACGGCGATCTTCAGGTCGCTGTCCTTAAAGGTGAAGAAAAAGTCGTTGTCGATCTTCACGGTGGTGGTCTCCAGAATGTTCATGGGGGGGTCGCCGATGAAGGAGGCCACGAACTCGTTCACGGGGTCGTCATACACCTCGGCGGGGGTGCCGTACTGCTGGAGCACGCCGAAGTTGATGACGGCGATCTTGTCGGCCAGGGACATGGCCTCCAGCTGATCGTGGGTGACGTAGACGGTGGTGCACTTGATCTTGTGGATCAGACGCTTGATCTCGGTACGCATGGCCTGACGGGCCTTGCCGTCCAGGTGGGACAGGGGCTCGTCCATCAGCAGCAGCTCGGGCTCGCGGATGATGGCGCGGGCGATGTTCACACGCTGCTTCTGGCCGCCGGAGAGCTTGACGGGCATCTTGTCCAGCAGGTCGTCGATCTGCATCAGGGGGGCGATCTCCCGCACCCGGCGGTCGATCTCCGACTTATCCACGCCCTTGGCCCGCAGGTTGAAGGCCACGTTGTCATACACGGTCAGGGGGGGATACATGGCGTAGTCCTCAAAGGCCAGGCCGATGTGGCGGTCCTTGGGGTGCAGGTCGTTCACCCGGCGATCCCCGATGTAGATGTCGCCGTCGGTGATGTCCTCCAGACCGGCGATCATCCGCAGGGTGGTGGTCTTGCCGCAGCCGGAGGGGCCCAGGAAGGCCACAAACTCGCCCTGCTCACACTCCAGGTTCAGGTCCTTTACGGCGAAATCGTTCACCGTCTTTTTCTTCTTGCCGCTGTTTTCATATCTCTTGTAGAGATGGCTTAACGTCAAACCAGCCATAACTTACGCCTCCTCGTTGGCCAGGGCGCGGTAATTCGCCTCGGCATAGCGCCCGACAAAGTTCTCGCTCTGTCCGTCAAAGAACATGGCGTGGCCCACGTCGGGCTTGACATAGACCGCCTGGTCGATGTCCACGTGCAGGCCGTTGGGCGCGATCATCCGCACCTGATAGCCGCCGCACTCGGCCACGATGACCGACTTGTTGCCGATGCTCTCGTAGCTGTAGACGGTGGCCTTGAAATAGCCCTCGGCAGGCTCGAAGCGATAGGCGATGTTCTGGGGCCGCAGACCCATCTCCAGAGAGACCCCGCCCAGCTGGTCCAGCTTGGCGAACAGGGGGGCATCCTCGGGCATGGGGAGGGCTACCTCCTGGCCCAGGACGTTGATGACGAACTGGCGCTGACCGCCATTCATCACCATCTTACCGGCGATGATGTTGATCTGGGGCTCGCCCATCAGCTGGGCCACGAACTTGTTGCAGGGCAGGTAATAGATCTCGTCGCCGGAGCCCACCTGCACGATACGGCCCTCCTTGACAATGGCGATGCGGTCGCCCAGGGCCATGGCCTCCAAAAAGTCGTGGGTCACGTAGATACAGGTGGAGCCCAGATCGGCCTGGATTTTCTTCAGCTCGGTGCGCATGGAGTTGCGCAGCTTGGCATCCAGGTGGGCCAGGGGCTCGTCCATCAGGAACACGTTGGGGTTGCGCACCAGGCTGCGGCCCATGGCCACACGCTGCTTCTGACCGTTGGACAGCTGGCTGGGCAGACGCTCCAGCAGGTTCTCCATCTTCATGATCTTGGCGGCCTTGTACACCTTTTCCTTGATGGTGGCCTCGTCGGTCTTATAGAGGTTGCTGCGCAGGGCGGCGGCCATGTTGTCATACACGGTCATCTGGGGGTACAGGGCGTAGTTCTCAAAGGTCATGGCCACGTTCCGGTGGGCAGGGTCCACCAGGTTCATGATCTCCCCATCGAACTTTACAACGCCCTCCTCAGGCAGCGTGATGCCGGCGATGCAGTTGAGCATGGTGGTCTTGCCTGCACCGGCGGGCCCGAACAGCACGAAGAACTCGTTGTCCTTCACGTCGATGGTCACGCCGTCCAGGGCGGTCACCTTGCCGAACTTCTTCTTCACATTTTCCAGTTGAATTCTTGCCATAATCGCACCTTATCCCTTCACAGCGCCGAAGCTCAGGCCGCGCACCAGATGCTTCTGGATGCAGAGCGCGAACACGATGGCGGGTATTGCGGACACAGTGGCCGCCACGGCCAACTGGCCATAGTGAGCGGTGTCAGTGCCCAGATACTTGGTGATGGCCACGGTGATGGGCTGAACCTTGGAACTGGCCAGGATCAGGGGGAAGGTGAAGCTGTTCCAGGCGAAGATGAAGGACAGCAGGGCAGCGGCCACGATGCCGGGCTTGACCAGGGGCATCAGCATCTTGAAGAAGATCTGATACCAGGTGTAGCCGTCCACCTGGGCGGCGTACTCGATCTCCACGGAGATGTCCTCGAAATAACCGCGGACCACCCAGATGAGCAGGGGCATACAGATGAGCTGATACACCCAGATGAGTCCCAGATAGGTATCATAGAGGCCGATCTTCTGATAGATCATGAACAGGGGCAGCACCACCAGGATCTCGGGGGCGAACTTGAAGGACAGGATCTGGAAGGCCAGGTCCTCCTTGCGGTTGAAGTTATACCGGGCCAGGGCATAGGCGGCGGGGATACCCACCACCACAGACACCAGCACGGAGCCGCCGGCCACGATCAGGCTGTCCTTCATGTACTGCACATAGTTGGACTCCAGCAGCACCGCGGCGTAGTTGCTCAGGGTGGGGTGGAACAGGAAGGTGGTGGTGAACACCTCGGTGTCCGACTTGAAGGAGATGAGCAGCATCCAGATCAGGGGGAAGATGGCGAAGACCGCATAGACCAGCAGCAGGAAGTTCATCACGATCCGCGAAAGACGGAATTTCTGCGTTTTCATTTTGACATTCCCTCCTTACTCGTCCAGACCGGCGGCCTGCTTCTGGGCGGCCCGCTGACGTTTTACGATCTCCTTGGCCACCACGTTGATGATAAGCCACAAAATCAGGATATAGGGTAGGGCCGCGCCGAACTTTTGGAATTTGAAGCCCTGCTGATAGGCGGTCAGGGACAGGGACATCAGTGCGTCGCCGGGGCCTCCCTTGGTCAGGGCGTAGATAACGGCGTACTCCTGCAGGGCCGCCATCAGACGGAACAGCAGGGCGATGTACAGGCTGGGCCGCAGCATGGGCAGGGTCAGGTTGCGGAAGTTGAACCAGTTGCTGCCGCCGTCGATCTTGGCGGACTCGAAGGGGGACTTGGGCAGGGACTGCAGACCAGCCAGCACCAGCAGAATGACGAAGGCGGTGTTCACCCACACGTCGATGAGGACCACGGTCATCATGGCCGTCTTGGGGCTGGAAGCCCAGGGGAAATTATACACATTGAAAACGTTCAACAGCTTCTCCACGATGCCGGCGGAGCTGTTCAACATCAGTTGCCAAACGATAGTTGCGGTGACGGGAGCCACCATCAGGGGGAAGATCAGCACCACCCGCATGATCTTGGAGAAGCGGTTGTTCAGGCTGTTGAGCAGCATGGCAACGCCCATGCCAAGAGCCATCTCCACCACGGTGGAGGCGACACCATAGAGCAGCGTGACCCAAATGGCCTTCCAGGTGCTGCCGGAGGAGAGCACGTTCACCCAGTTGGTCAGACCAATAAACTTGTGGGTGGGCAGTTTGAAGGAGAAATTGGTCAGGGAGTACCAGATGGCCATAACGAAGGGGACCATGATACCGATGGTGATGATGAGGGAGGGAGCGACGATCAGATAAGGTCTGACCCGCGTTTTAAAGGGCACCCGGTTTAGATCCGGGAGCTTTTCTTTTTTCGTTTTACTCATAATACATAACCTCGGGACACAATAGTTTTTCAGAAAGGACAGCGCACCGGCGCAGATAAACAGAAATCACACACAGGGAGTCGGTTGTTTGAAGAAAGCGGGGGGAGAGCCCTCCCCCCGCCTTTTCGCTAATGGAAATTGCTGTTCAAGGTGATGTTATGAGCCGTCTTAGCCAACGTCCAGATCAGACACCATCTGAGTCATGGTATCGGCCAGCTGGTTCATAGCCTCCTCCACGGAGCTGTACTTGTTGGTGGTGACCAGCTCCTGCAGGGTCTTGGCCCACTCGGTGGTGGTCTCGGTGAAGTAGGGCTGAGCGGTGAAGTAGATGCTGGCGGTGTCCTTCACGGTGTTGAAGGCCTCGTAGTAGCCCTCGGCATCGGACAGGCACTTGACGTACTCGTCGCTGCTCAGCACGGACTCACGAGGAGTATCGGTGCAGGCACCCTCGGTGCCGGACCACTGCATAAAGTCCTTGCTGGTGAAGTACTGCAGGAAGTACCAGGCGGCTTCCTTGTTCTGAGAGGCGGAGTTCATGGCCATGGACCACACCCACAGGTTGGACTTCATGTCGGCCTCGGTCTTGCCGGCATCGGTGGGATAGGGAACGGTGCCGAAGGCCAGGTTGCCGGACTGAGCGGAAGCACCGGCCACGTTCTGGGTATAGCCGCCGCGGTCGGCATCCCACATCATAGCGGCCTTGCCGGCGCCCAGGTCAGCACCGGCCATCTCCCAGCCATAGGTGGCCCACTGGGGAGCGGAGCCGTTCTTGACCAGGTTGACCCAGTACTCGGTCATAGCAATGGCCTCGGGGGAGTTGACCTTGGACACCAGCTTGCCGTCCTCGATCTCGAAGTCCTTGGCGCCCCAAGTGGTGTACATGGACATGTAAGCGGGGTGGATGGTGCCCCAGTCGGCGGTGCCGCGCAGAGCCAGACCATAGGTGCCGGAGCCGTCGAACTCCTTCAGAGCGGTGGCGGCGGCCAGCAGCTCCTCAGCGGTCTTGGGGGGAGTGATGTTGTGGTCAGCCAGGATCTGCTTGTTATAGGTCAGGATGTTGATCTCCCAGCCCATGGGCAGAGCCCACTGAGAGCCGGTGCCCACAGCGTGGCCGGGGACGCAGTCCCACTTCAGGGCGTCGATCACGCCGTCGATGAAGTCGTCGTAGTCGTAGTCAGCGGAGGTGAGGGAGCTGTTCTCGATGTAACCCTCCAGGGGCTCCATGTAGCCGGCGGTGGCATACTCCCAGGCCTGATAGGCGCCGGTCATGAACACGTCGATGGAGCCGGACTTACTGGCCAGCTCTACGTTCAGCTTCTCGTAGTAGTTGGACTCGGGCATGGTGGTCAGATTGACCTTGATGCCGGTCAGGTCCTGGAAGTCGTTCAGCTTGGCCTTCACGGCGTCAGCATAGGTGTGCTCGCTGAACAGCACGTTCAGCTCGGTGCCCTCATAGGCACGCCAGTCGAACTCGCCGGTAGCAGCGGGGGTGGAGGCGGAGCCAGAACCGGCAGAGCCGGAAGCTTCGCCGCCGGACTTGCCGCAGGACGCCAGAGAGACAGTCATGGACGCGGCCAGGGCCAGTGCAAGCAGTTTTTTCATTTTTTTCCTTCCTTTCGATCATCTGATTTCTGTTTATCTCCACGCTTTCGCGCATGAGAACGATAGAACGTAAGACGATTGTCTCACTCAATGGATGTGCCGGGGAAGTTGCCGGGGGAGCGCTGGTGAATTTGTGTCCGAGGTTTAGTCGAACTGGAAGGCGACCTTGAAATCGCCGTACTTGCCGGTGGCGTAATCAAAGGCCTTCTCCCACTCCTCGATCTTGAAGATGTGAGAGACCACGCCGTCGGTCTTCAGGTTGCCCTTGAGCATGTTCTCAATGACAAAGGGATAGGCATAGGGGCTCAGGTGGGAACCCAGGATGTTCAGCTCCTTGCGGTCGCCGATGATGGACCAGTCAGCGGTGGTCTCCTTGCCGAACACGCTGAATTCCACGAAGGTGCCCAGCTTGCGGATGATGGTCAGACCCTGGATGACGCTGGCGGGGTTGCCGGTGGCCTCGATGTAGATGTCGCAGCCGTAGCCGTCGGTGAGGGCCTTGATCTCCTTGTCGATGTCGCACTCGCCGGGGTTGAACACCAGGTCAGCGCCGAACTCCTTGGCCTTGTCCAGGCGGTTCTGCTGCATGTCCAGCACGATCAGCAGCTTGGGGTTCTTCATGCGGGCATAGGTGATCATGCCCAGGCCCAGGGTGCCGGCGCCGGAGATGACCACCACGTCCTCGTTGGAGATGTTGGCGCGGTCCACGGCGTGCTTGGAGCAGCCATAGGGCTCGATTAGGGCGGCCTGCTCCAGGCTCATCTCATCGGGCACGCGGCTGATGACGCAGGTCTTGGGATAGCGGACATACTCGGCCATGCCGCCGTTGTTGTAATACTGATAGCCCAGCATGTCGTGGGGCTGGCACATCCAGTAGTGGCCGTCCTTGCAGAAGCGGCACTTGCCGCAGGGGACGATCTGGTCGGCGGTGATGCGGTCACCCAGCTCATAGCCGGTGACGTTCTCGCCCATCTGGACGATGCGGCCAAAGAACTCGTGGCCGGGGATGAAGGGGGGCTTGACCCAGGAGGGCTGCACGTCGTCGCCCCAGAACATGGCCGCGCCGTGCTTGCACTTCAGGTCACCGGCGCACACGCCGCAGGCCTCAGTCTTGATGATGATGTCGTCGGGCCCGCACTCGGGGGTGGGGTACTCCAGCTCCAGACGGTAGTCGTCCTTGCTGTAGGCCACCAGGGCCTTCATCGTCTTGGGGATGCTTCCTTTTACTGCCATAACTCATTTCCTCCTAGATCTATAGCTGTAAATTTGAGAGTTACCTATTTTATCAGACCTCGAACTTCTCCCACACGGTGTCCAGCGCGTCGCTGACGGCCATGTAGCGCTCGAACTTCTTGTTGTAGATATCAATGCGGTCAGGGTTGGGATAGACCCGACTGCTCACGCGGACCATGTGCTTGGCTGCGTCCTTGTAGTCCTTATAGACACCGGCGGCGATGGCGGCGGCCATGGCACAGCCCAGCGCGCCCAGCTCCTTGGCGTCCACCGTCTCGATGGGGAAGCCCAGCACATCGGCGAACAGCTGCACCCAGACCTTGGACTGCACGGGACCGCCCGCCATGCGGATGGCCTCGGGCGGCTGGCGGGAGGCCAGCAGCTTTTCAATGTGGCGGCGGTGGGAGAAGGCCACGCCCTCGTATACGGCCCGCAGCATGTGGGCCGTGCCGTGGAAGTTGGTCAGACCCACGAAAGCCGCCTTGCCCAGGGGGTGGGCGTTTGAACCGTACAGGAAGGGGAGATAATAGACGTTGCAGTCCTCCGGGGGGACCTCGTCCACCAGCCGGTTCACATAGCTGTACAGGTCCTCGCCCTCAGGCAGCTTCACGTCCTTCATGCAGGTGTCCAGGAACCACTCCAGGTTGCCGGAGGAGGTGGCGCTGCTCTCCTCGGCCAGATAGTAGCCGGGGATGGCGAACAGGGAGTTGCGGGAGATGTTCCCATCCATAATGGGATGGTCGGAAATAAACTCGTTGATGCTCCAGGTACCGGCGATGGTCACCAGCTCCTCGGGGGTGGTGATGTCGGCGGCCACGGCGCAGGCGTCGATGTCGAACATGCCGCCGGCCACGGGGGTGCCCTCCGGAAGACCGGTGAGCTTGGCGGCCTCGGCGTTGATCTTGCCGCACAGGTTATAGGAATAGCGGATGGGGGCCAGCATGTCAAAGGCCTCGCCGATGCCCAGCTTCTCCAGAATGGAGCGGTCAAACCGGGCGTTCTTCACGTCCATCAGACCGGAGCCGGAGATGTCGGTGGCCTCGCAGAAGGCCTCGCCGGTGAGACGGAAGCGGATGTAGTCCTTTACGGAGAAGACGTACTGGATGTTGTGATAGACCTCAGGCAGGTGATCCTTGAACCAGGCCAGCAGAGCGGTCTGCTGGCAGGCCATGAACTCCTGACACAGCTGGGGGTGCAGCGCTTCATAAGTGCCGTCCTCATACCACTTTTTCGTGTACTTCCAGGCCCGATTGTCGGTGGAGATGATGCCGTTGTAGGCGGGCTTGTTGTCCTTGCCCCAGGCGTACATGCCCTTGCCGTGGCCGCACACCGCGATGCCCAGAACGTCCTTGCCGTCGATCCCGGCCTTCTCCAGGGCCTCCCGCACGCAGGCGCAGTTGGCCAGCCAGAGCTCCTCCATGTCCCGCTCGGTATAACCGGGCTTGGGGGTAATGAGCTTGGTGTGGCGGCCAGCAGTGGCCACCTCGTTGCCGTTTACGTCGAAAACCGCGGCCTTGGTAGAGGTGCCGCCGTTATCCAGTCCGATCAGATACATATCACAAACACTCCAGTTATTACCGCGCCGCCTGAGGGCCGCGCTGTCGTAGTCCGTCGTTTTAGATATAAAATCATTTTATAATTTAACTTTACATTACATATTTACTATACCCCTTATTACTATATCTGTCAATATAATTAAAACCACCAAACATTGCGCGTTTCATTTGTTCAGTCCGTAGAAAAATCGGACTTTTGCTTTAATTCGTTGACAGGTTTATAAAACAAAATATAATTGGTTTTATAAAACAAAAGAGTGGATGGGATCGATTTGAATTCTGAGGAGAGCAGTTCCGTCAAAACGGTGGCAATAGACTTAAAGCGGACGAACCGGCGCAGGATCTACAATCTGCTGCGAAGCGGCAGGGCGTGCTCCCGCCGGGATATCGTCATGCAGCTGAATCTCAGCCTGCCCACGGTGGTGCAGAACCTGAACGAGCTGACGGAGGACGGGCTGATCTGCCAGGCGGGGCAGCAGACCAAGACCGGGGGCCGCCGGGCCAAGACCTATACCTCGGTGAACGATTTCAGGACGGCCATCGGCCTGGACGTGACGCCCCACGAGGTGGCCGCCGTGGCGGTGGATCTATGTGGACATATCTTAGCCCGAAAGCGGCTGAAGGTCCCCTTCGTCCGCACGGCGGACTATTACCGCCAAATGGGGCGGCTGGTGGACGACCTGGTCCTCAATGCCGGGCTGAACACCTCCCACGTTTTGGGCGTGGGCATCAGCGTGCCCTGTCTCACGGAAAAAGACGGGACACACAGCTATTATTGCAAAGCCCTGGGCGGGACGGATGAGCTGTTCGCCGGGGACTTCGCGGAGTATATCCCCTTCCCGGTGCGGCTGTGCCACGATACAGACACCTCTGCCTTTGCCGAGAGCTGGGCCTGCCCGGACCACGGGGACTTCTTCTATCTCATGCTCAGCAACAGTATCGGCGGGGCGGTGTTCGTCAACGGCGATCTGTACAACGGGGACAACTGCCGCAGCTGCGAGGTGGGCCACACCCAGCTGGTGCAAAACGGCAAGCCCTGCTACTGTGGGCGCTTCGGCTGCGCGGACTGCTATTGCTCGGCAAAGCCTCTGGTAAAGCTCACCGGCGGCGACCTGGCGGAGTTTTTCCTCCGGCTGGAGGGGGGAGACCGGGACGCCCGGGACCTGTGGCAGGAGTATCTGAACTATCTGGCACAGCTTATCCACAATATTCATATGCTCTATGACTGCAAGGTAGTCCTGGGCGGCCAGATCGGCCAGCGCCTGGACGGCTATCTGGACACCCTGTGCGCCAAACTGGCCGCCATGGACCCCTTCATCCAAAACGCCGATTATGTCTCTGTGTGCAAAGCCAAAGTAGAATCCGCCGCCGTAGGCGCGGCCATCTCGTTCATCGGGGAATACGTGTCATCGATTTGAAAAATATGTAAGGGGACGGCTCCCGTGATCTCAAGATCATGGGAGCCGTCCCCTTATTGCATAATCAGATCAGTCGTCCAGCTCTGTCTCATGCTTGAGAATCGCGCCGGAGGCCGCGTCGATCTCGTAGTCATATTCCATATTGCCGGATTTGAACTCAACCTCGTAGATGAGCGTTCCGTCCTCGTCGTCCAGCTCAATGTCCATGTCATACGCCTGATTTTCACGCAAGCCCGCATGGTTCAGGGCGATGGACTTTGCCTTGGCGTAGCCGATATCCTGCACCGTTCCGGACGGCGCGGGCTTTTGATCAGAGGGCTTCGTCGTTTCATTCGATGCGGAAGCGGGCTTTTGACCAGAGGGCTTCGTCGTTTCATTCGATGCGGAAACGGCAGCCAATAAATCTTTCTGCCCGCTGAGCACCTTCCCTGTGTAGGCATCCACTAGATACTTGAACTCGCCCCGTGCCGTTTGCAGCTCTACTTCGTAGTGTGCAGGGGATTCGTCGAGCTCGGGATCGACCTCCGCCGTGACGGAGTCCATTGCCGTCGTTCCGGCATACTCCTCCGCAGCACTGCGGGCTGCATCCATACCGATCGGCATGGCAGGTGCGCCCGCTTCGGCGAGGTCCTTGAGCTCTTCCACCGAGAGCTTTGCCAGCGCGTCAAACTTCAGCGTGGCGTTGAGTGCAAGCACACGGTTCACCAGCGCCGCCTTTCCGGTCGAAATGCTGTTTTCCCGCGCCTGCTGCGTAAGTCCCGCGTCCTGCGTAAGCGTCTGCGTCAGGACGGACGCCCTCGATTCGCTTGTCTGCAAAACACCATCCACGGTGCTGGTCAGCTCGCGCTGGAGTTTTTCTGCGCGAGCGGTATCCTTGTCCTCCACCGAGATCATGATGGCGGAGGAAATGCTATTGAGGTAGCCGTTTCGCACAAGGCTGCCCACGATAGCATTCACCGCCACATCGAGCTTCGCGCCCTTGAGATCCGCGCCGTTGCCCATATCCGCAAGGATAGCTTTCGCGTCCTCGTTGAGCGGCGTGCAGACAAGGACCTTTTCGCTTCGATTCACCTTCAGTTCGATGCTCGGATTCACATCCAGAGATACCACGGACGCGACCGCATTCGCCTGTTGGTAGAACAGCCCTCCGCCGCCAAGCAGCATCACAGCAAGGCAGGCGGCCACAAGCGTGGTCCATTTTCTCTTTGTCGTTTTCTTTGCCGTTTTCTTTGCCGTCATGGGGATCACCGTTCCTTTCCGCTCTTCACAGCGGGAGAGAACGCCGTTCACGTCGTTCGGTGCAGTCTTTTCGACCGCCGAGACCAGACGCTGCTCTAGCTTTTCGCTGGTCATTTGGCGCCATCTCCTTCTACGTAAGCTCGCATCTTTTTCAATGCTCTGTGATATTTTGACAGGACGGTAGGAAGTGAAAGCTCCAGCAGCGCCGCGATCTCCCTGTGCTTCAGGCCCGTAACGGCGTGGAGCAGTATAATGCGCCGTTCCCCGTCAGCGAGGCTTGCCAGCGCATGCTGCAAAAGAATGCGTTCGTCGGCGTCCAAACCGCATTCCTGCGCGGGAAGGGCGTCCCATTCCGCCTCGCTGAGCGCAGCATGATGTTCCTCACGCCGCAGACGCATCAGGCACAGGTTGCGGCACACGGTCAGCAGCCAGCCCATCGGCGAGCCGGTGGGACGGTACTGCCCTGCGCAGTCCCACACCTGCACATACACGTCCTGTGTGAGATCCTGTGCATCATGCGCATTTTTGAGGTAGGAAAGTGCAAGGCCGTACACCGCCGTCCGCGTGCGCCGGTACAGTTCTGCCAGGGCTTCGTGCTCTCCGCCGGCAATGTGGATCAGCATCTGCTGCAGCTCGTACCGATCCTCTGCCGGAGCATATTCGGTTGTCATCAGCAAGCTGAGCATTGACTTCCATCTCCTGTCATCCGTGTAATGCACGGAAAGGACGATTTATTGCATGGGATTTCTAAATTTTTATGATTTTGTTTCTTCCATCTCATTGAGGTGTAGCGAGGCACAGCATTCCGGGATCGACTTTTCTGCATGATGAAGGGGCCAGGTTCATCACCTGCCCCCAACTTTTATGATAGAACCGGAGCGAAAAGCAAAAAGACACGACAAAAGTCGTGTCTTTTTCTGGAGGTGCCACCCAGATTTGAACTGGGGAGTGGAGCTTTTGCAGAGCTCTGCCTTACCACTTGGCTATGGCACCATATGGAGCCGCAGAGTGCTCCAAAAATTTGGAGCGAGTGACGAGGCTCGAACTCGCTACCTCCACCTTGGCAAGGTGGCGCTCTACCAGATGAGCTACACTCG
>ERZ856578.730-NODE-730-length-66910-cov-24.878024_pt1 | contig 66910 bp, 74 predicted proteins | sample MGYA00514384_ERZ856578 | MGnify/ENA primary metagenome ERZ856578 (study PRJEB29103, sample SAMN06111958) | human gut metagenome | biome: human gut; feature: ankylosing spondylitis patient; material: healthy_person | host: Homo sapiens | place: China:Hangzhou... | reverse complement strand
CGACCTCGGGGCGGAGCATCTCGATCACGGCCTGCTTGCCGTGTCTGTAATACTCCGCGCATACCTCCGTGGTGATCGTGAAGCCCGGGGGAACGGGGATGCCGATGAGGTTCATCTCCGCGAGGTTCGCACCCTTGCCGCCGAGCAACTCACGCATTTTGCCGTTGCCTTCGGCCTCCTTGTTGCCGAAGGTATAGACTCGTTTAACGTCTGCCATAATTTTTCGATTTAGTATGTGAATTTAAAAAGTTTTTCAAAAAGTCCGCTTGCCCGGAGGCGGAAAAAATTGCGGTGACGTCGCCGTTACCGCATTTCGGAACCTCTTATCCGTCAAAGGGATTGCGAATATAAGAAAACTTTTCGCAAACTCCAAATAAATTGCCGTGACGATTGTACGTTCCGGGTCTCCGGCGTGCGTTTTTTTCAATATTCGTCGGAAAATGCGCCCGGTTTTCGTTCCGGGAACCGGAACGGAGCGGAATTTCCGGGGCGCCGGGGGCCGCGCCGCCGTCACCGGATGTGGACGAACACCGGAAGCGAATAGCCGTAGCCGCCCGTATAGACCCGCCGCGAGTAGATGGCCGTCGGACTGCCGCTTCGGGGATCGAGCAGGTATCGGCGGGCGAACACGTCGCCTCCGACGACGGTGAAGGCCGTGTCCGCCAGAATGCGGTCGCGCATCACCCAGCGTCCGCGGCTGCGGACCGTGCCCCGTCCGGCGCGCGCTGCCCGTGCCGTGGCGTCGCGCAGTCCGTAGCGGGCGGGTTCGAGCGATGCGGAGCGTCCCAGGACGAGCAGCTTCGCTCCGGGCCTTTCGGCGCGTAGGTCGCGGACGACCCATTCGCTCATGCGCGTGTCGGCGCTCAGGACCAGTCCCACGGTGTCGCGCCCCATCGTCCCCTCGATGTAGAGGTAATGGCGTCCCGGCTCGGCGTAGTGGGGATAGAAGAGGTCGCCGTAGTAGAGCAGGGCGAAATCCAGGCCGTCGAGCGTGTTGAGCGTGCGGTGCAGGTAGGAGTAGTCGCCCCGGCAGGCGGCGGCCAGGTCGCGCACGACCCGTTCGTTCTCCACGCCCCGAAGCGCCACGACGGGCAGGGCCATCGAGTCGATGACGGCCGCCGTATTGCGGATCTTGCGGGCATAGCGTTCGGCCGTCCAGCGCAGGCGTCCCCGGGGCGTGTACTCCTCGTCGTCGTAGAAAAGCGCCGGAAGGGTGTCGTAGAGCCGGTCCACGTCGTAAAAGGCGATGCCGACCGTCCTTTCGGCGGCCGGACGGCGTGTCCGGGGCCGGCTGGGTTGTCTGCCGGCCTCGCGGAGAGGCATGCTTCCGGCGGGCTGTGCCGTTGCCCCGTCCTGCCGGGCCGGGCGGCCGGTCGCGGCTCTCTGCATGCCGCCGGATCGCTGCGGCGTTCGGCCGGCCGCGGCTTCCCGGACGGGGACGGATCGTCCGTCTGCCCCGGCTGGCGGCGGAACGGCCGTTGCGGGGCGTGCCGCCTGCGCGGCGGCCAGCAGCAGTCCGGCAGCCGCGAGGGTGTGGCGTATCGTTCGGTGAAGCGTCATGACCGTGGGGATCAGAGGGTTTTTTCGGGCAGGAAACCGCACGGCGGGCAGCCGGGGAATCGGGCGATTCCGTTGATGTGTTTCAGATCGTATTTGGCCCGGTGTTTCGGATTTTCCACTTGTCCGGTGAACCTGTCGGATACGTCTATTCCATAGGCTGATGTCGCCTGCGATATTTTCTGCGCCATACGCTCTTCGTTTTAACGGGACAAAACCGGGAACCCGCACTTTTTCTATGTCGGATATGCATGTCTTGGTAATGCTTGGCTATGGCCAGGTGCCGCCGCTTATTCTTTCCGCTGGGTGTGGAAATGGGTAGGCCGCGTCTGAAAAAAGAGGGTTCCGTGCTTCTCTCAGGCTTCGATCACCCCCGATCCCACCAGCTCGTCGCCGTCGTACCATGCCGCGAACTGCCCCGGGGTGATACCCCGCTGGGGGGTGTCGAAGAGCAGATAGACGCCGTTTCCGCGCATGAAGAGCCGCGCCTCTTGCAACGGCTGGCGGTAGCGGATGCGGACCCGGAACCGGCGGCTTTCGCCCGGCGCCATCGCCCGGGCGGGATTGACCCAGTGCACATCGCCGGGAGCGATGTGCAGCGCGGGACGCCACAGACCGGGATGCGCGTCTCCCTCGCCCACGTAGATCACGTTCTGCGTCACGTCGGTGGCCAGAATGAACAGCGATTCCCTGCGGCCGCCGATGCCCAGACCCTTGCGCTGGCCGATGGTGTAGAAATGCGCGCCGTTGTGTTCGCCGATCTTCTTGCCGTCGCGCACGGTGTACCGCCACGGTGCGGCCAGCGCGGCCAGTTCGGCGTCCGTCGGCTCCGTAGCACCCTCTCCGGCGGCCGGAACGGTCGTTTCCGTCGCCGCATCCGCCGGTTGCTCCGTTCGCGTCGGTTGCTCCTTTCCCGTCGCTCCCGTATGACCGAACGCCGTATCCGGCCGTTCGGCGGACCATGCCGTCTGGCCTGCCTCCGGATGCCCTGCCTCTGTCTCCGGTCCCCCTGTTCCCGAAGGTCTCGTTTCCGGAAGCTCCGGCCCCGCACCCGGAAGGCCGCTTCTGCGGTATTTCGGCCACGAGGGGAGGATTTCGTGGATGTTCCCCCGCTTCGACGCGAGTTTCTGCTGGAGGAAGACCGGCAGATCGACCTTTCCCACGAAGCAGATTCCCTGCGAATCCTTGCGCCTGGCCGTGGCGAGTCCCTGCTCTTCGGCGATGCGCCGCACTTCGGGCTTGAGCAGGCCGCCCACCGGGAAGAGGGCGTAGCGCAACTGCTCCTGCGAGAGCTGGCAGAGAAAATAGCTCTGGTCTTTGTTGGGGTCGCTGCCCGCGAGCAGCCGGTAGACGGTGCGTCCGTCCGGGAGCCGCTCCTCGGCCTTGCGGCAGTAGTGGCCCGTGGCCACGTAGTCGGCCCCGAGCGCGAGCGCCTCCCGCAGGAAGACGTCGAACTTGATTTCGCGGTTGCACAGCACGTCGGGATTGGGCGTGCGCCCCCGTTCGTACTCGGCGAACATGTAGTCCACCACCCGCGTGCGGTACTCCGCGGAGAGGTCCGCGACATGCAGCGGGATGTCCAGTTTGCGGGCCACCAGTTCGGCGAAAACCCGGTCGTCGCGCCACGGGCAGTCGCCCTCGAGCGTTCCCGTCGTGTCGTGCCAGTTCACCATGAACAGCCCCGTCACTTCATGTCCCTGCTTCTTGAGGAGCCAGGCGGCCACCGAAGAATCGACGCCGCCCGAAAGTCCGATCACCACGTGTGCCATGTCATTGCAGGTCGAGCAGTCCCCCGGGCAGCACGAGGTGCACCGTGCGCCCTTCGAAATCTATGTGTGCGATAAACTCCTCGGCGGCGGGCACGAGCACCCGCCGTCCGGCGATCTCCAGCTCGAAGAGCGGGTTGAGGTCGCTGTCGTAGTAGTCCGCGAGGATTCCGGAGCGCCTCTCCGCCGATCCCGCCTCCTCGGCCTCGACCGCGAATCCGATGAGGTCCTCGAGGTAGAACTCGTCCTCCTCCCCGTCCGTCGTGTCGATGCGGAATTCGAGCCCGAGCAGCTCCTGTGCGCGCCGTTCGGTGTCGAAGTCGGCGAAGGCCGCGGCGGCGCCCGAGACGCCGCGCCGTTCGAACCGGTCGCAATAGAGCGGCACGTCCAGCCCGTCGATCGTGACGACGAGCGGCGTGTCGGTGTCGAAATCCTCGGGGAAAGCGGGGTAGAGCGAGAGCATCACGCCCCCGTCCGTGCCGAAAAGTCGGGTGATTCTGCCTGCGGGAATTGTCATTGCGGTAAAATGGTATTACGGGGTGAAAATACGAAAAAAAACAGTAAATCCCCCGCACCGGGCGATCTACTGTTTCTATCGGATCGGGATCTCGCTTATTCGGCGGCGGGAGCTTCGGCGGCAGCCTCCTCTGCGGGAGCCTCTGCAGCCGCTTCGGCAGCGGCGGCCTCTGCGGCTTCGCGGGCTGCGGCTTCAGCGGCGGCCTTCTTCTCGGCGATCGCTGCGGCGCGCTCCTCCTTGATCTTGGCTTCGGCGGCCAGACGGGCCTTCTCGGCCGACTTGGCGTCGGTGGCCAGCTTGTTGGCCTTGGCCTCGATCTTGCCGTTCTTGGCCTCGAGCCACTTGTTGAAGCGGGCCTCGGCCTCGGCCTCGGTGAATGCGCCTTTGGCTACGCCGCCCAGCAGGTGCTTCTTGTAGAGAACGCCCTTGTAGGAGAGGATAGCCCGGCAGGTATCCGTGGGTTGTGCGCCTTTCTGTAACCAATCCAGGGCTTTCCCGAAGTCCAGGTCGATCGTAGCAGGATTCGTGTTGGGGTTGTAGGTTCCCAGCTTCGCGATGAACTTACCATCACGTGGCGCTCTGCTATCTGCGGCAACGATGTGATAGAAGGCGTAACCCTTCTTACCGTGACGTGCCAGACGAATTTTAACAGCCATTTGCTATAAAATTGTATAAGGTTAATAAAAAAACGCTCGCCCTTACGGGTTTTTAAGCCCGCAAATATAGACAAAATATTCCGCCCGGCAAAATAAATGGCATGAAAATCCGCATTTTGCGCTGCGCCCCTCCCCGGCGGGGCGTCGTTCCGGGAAGCGGAACGCCCCGGGGACATTCCGCGCTTTCGGGTGATTCCGTTGGGATTCGAACCCAAGACCCACAGCTTAGAAGGCTGGCGTAAAATCAATAAATCAATCGGCTGCAAACCAGTAAATTAGATATGTATGTTATTCCGATATTGAGCATTATTCTGCATTTTTTGATACTTTTTGTATCCATTTTGTTGCTCAAGGCATTTTGCAGGGAGTTTTCATCTTTTCTATCGCTCTTCGGGCTCTCTACCGAACGGCGTTGCAACTCCTAAATACCCCAAAAAGCCTATTTTCTTTCGATTCTGCCAATTCAATCCATTATTCCGGTATAACGATCCATTCGTTCTAAAAGAAGCGATAAAACAAGCTAAAAATCGCTTTTTCTAACTTTGTCTACAAGCATATCTCCTTCCGCACGCATCGAGACTGATCGCCATCTATACAGCCAGTCTTATCTATACCTCACATATCCGTTGGGGTAAACATTTTGTCGATAAGGCATATATCTTATTGTTTTTCAGCATATTGATCGCCTTTTTGTAAGGGGGGGGGAACTGCGCCCCTGGCATTGCTGGGAAAATGTGCACTAATGAACTGCTGCTGCTCGAGGAGTGCTTTTGCCTGTGTCCGGATCACTTCGGTAAGTTCGCTAATAATCTTGGACGGTTCAAGATCAGAAACAGCTCCTGAGTTCTCCTTGATTTTTGGGGTCTCGGACTTGAGCATTTCACCCTCGCCTGTCAGCAGCCATTCTGCGGAAATATTTTCACATTTTGAGTATATTAGGTCAGCATCAAAAGTATTACGAGCTATCCAATTACTAATACTTTGCGGCTTCAATCCCAGCTTTGTAGCAAAAGTCGTTTTGTTCCCGTCTGAATAATAGGAAATTAGTGCATTGACTTGATCGCGCTTATTCATTTCGATGTTTTTATTTCATCATTTTGTTTGTATTTAAACAAAATGAGTGTATATTTGCACCGTGGTACGAACGTATTACGCATTCGTACCATTAAAAATTGAGTAAAGATAAGCAAAAACTGCTGAAGGCCAAAATCATGGGCGAAAAAACGACATTGAGTATCGCGCCTACGGGCTGGCAGAGTATCCTGCGGAAAATGGAGGTAGGAGAAACGCACAGCTTTTACAATATTGACAACACGGCAGCAAAGGGACGGCAAGCGATAAAACGCTACTACCAGAAAGCTGCAAAGGGAGAGGTCCCGCCGAGGAAATTTGAGACTGCAACCGATAAAGAGTCGCATACGTTTACCATTACCCGGCTTGAATAATTTCTCACAATACAATCAGAATGATAACAGACATGGGTATAATCAAGCAAGTCCTCGAGGAGGCCATAGCAGTAGGTTCCTCGGCAGTTCTAAAGGAGTTGCGCCCGAAGGCTGATGAGCTCTCCAGAAGGCAGGCCATGAAAGAGTTCGGGGAGTCGAGGATCAAGAAGCTCCTCGAATTGAAACTCATCACGCAGCGCAAAGTCGGCACCAGGTATTATTTGAGCCGCATGGAGATTAACAGAGCGCTGTGCGAGTCATCTGTCGGACATCTTTATTGGCTGATGCGATATGGGAAGCAACAGACCCCTGACAAAAGAAGAATGGGCGGAATACTGGGCGACTGTCGATAGGCAGGAACGCCGGGAGTATCTGAGGACTCGGACCTATGTCGTTCTGTTCAAGGTATTGTGTCCCACCTGCGCCTACAACGCCGAGAATCGAAAGAAGATCATATACGATTGCCCGAACTGCCGCATCATCAAATGGCACAACTGTTCGATACGGCAAGTCGCCAACGGAGAGCTTCAGGAGCGGATCATGGCGAAATACCCGACGGTCGAATGGATCAAAGCCTATGATTCGTCGCGGGCCGAGAGGTGGAGTTGGAAACGGCATGAAGCGAGATACGAGCGTGACATCATGGGGAACTGGGTTCCTCACGAATAGAAATATGCGGAAACGCATATACAGGTTCTTTCAATACAATCTATCAATGAAGTAGGATAGATATCGGGGAGGTAGGACTCCTGCCTCCCCCTATTTTGGAAACAGGCACATGGAGCATTACAAGATAAAGGACAAAGACGGATACATTTACACGATTCCGAACGAGATTCGTTCGGGAGCGCCGATCGACCTGTCTTCATACACGAAGATCAAGCATCCGAATTTGTTCATTGACATGCGGACCGCCTACTCATATACGCAGTTCATCGCATTGTTCCGTATCGTAGTCTCGCTCCAGCCGCTCATTCAGTCGCATTTCCTGGCCGAAGGAACCCTAACGATACAATCCCGCAACGTATATTGGGACAGGGCAGCGAGGACCGTAGAGATCACGCTGCCGCTGAAGGATTTCGGAGTCAGCCCGACGCACTATGCCGAACTCGAGAAGGCGTTGCTCGACATGAGCCGCATCAGTGTAACATTCCCCAAAAAGTCGGCATTGACGAATGAGGAGCTATGTGCAACAGGTGGCTTATGCTATGTCGCCATCGAGCGCCGAAATGCCCGTCGTCGCATGGTGCATTTCTTTTTTCACGAACAGATCGTACAGACGATAATCAATCCAAGAAACGGTTTCACGCAGATCCTTCAGGAGACCGCAGAGAAGGTCAATTCGATCTATACAGCCAAGTTGTATTTTCACATCTGCCGCTGGGCCGATAAAGGACAGTGGATCGTATCCTACAAAGAATTGCGTCTGATTCTCAATATCGACCCGACGAAATACGAGACATACCGAGACTTCCGCAAGCGTATTCTGAAAAACAGCGCCGAGGCTCTGATGAACAAGACGAATTACTGGTTCACCTTTTATGAGCGTTACCCTCGCAGTTCGAAGGTTCCCGACATAATCTACTTCACTATATACAACGGGATGCTGAGCGACCAAGAAAAACGAGACTATGCCAATCGTATAAGCAGAATCAAGGATATCAGCGTCCACCTGGGAATCTCATCGCGTGCGATGAACCCCATACTCGACAAGATAACGCCCTACAACAGCCGCCATATCTACGAGAAGCATAACAAGCTCATCGCATACATCGGTGAGAATGCATCGACGATCAAAGATTGTGCGGCCTACTATCGACAAGCCATGTCGAATATTGTCTTCAGTGAAATCCTGAAGCCAGCAGAATTTCAAACGGAATTTGATTTTTAACCCTTCAAAGCAATGAAAGTCATATCTATTCTTAACCTCAAAGGAGGCGTCGGAAAGACAACAACAGCCATCCATCTTGCGGAATACCTTGTATCGCAAAACAAGCGGACGCTTCTGATTGATCTCGACGGACAATGCAATCTCACCCAATTCTACAATGTCGAAGTCTCGAAGACGAACAACGTATATCGGCTTTTTGACGACAAGGAAGCCATAGATCCGACCAGTTTGCATCTCAGGCTCTACATTCTCCCGTCGAATGTCAAGACCTCAAAGGTGGACATCAATATAGCCGCAGAATCGGACATGATCTATATTTTGCAGAAGGTTCTCCGTTCGACGAAGTACCAATCCATCTTCGATTATGTCGTTGTGGATTGTCCGCCGAGTATCGGGTTGATCGTGTTAAACGCACTGACGGCATCCACACATATCCTTATCCCGCTAACGGCCGGCCAATACGCGTATGAAGGGCTCAAAGCGTCAATAAACGTAGCCAATTCTATCAAGAACAGCTATAACCCGACTTTGAAAATCCTGGGGATCTTACCCACCATGTTTTCTTCCCGCACAAGAGCCAGCGCCGAACTTCTTGAGAAGTTACACACCGATGAACTCTCCGGCTATACATTGAACAACCGCATCCGATATAGCGAGGCTTTCAAACGGGCAGAGATCGCGCACAAAGCAATATGGGACTTTAATCCCCATTCCAATGCTGCCACGGATATGCGTTCCGCCTGCCAAGAGATTTACGGACTTATCAGAGAAAAATGACCTATGCCGACAAATGATTATGACGAACTCATAAAAGGCATGGCCAAAGGAAGCCGGCCACGTCCTAAACCACGAGGTCGCAAAAAGGAAATTGATTTTGTATGTAAAAAAAGTATAGACTTTACAAATGAGGCTTGGGAGATCATTCAAAAACGGATCGCGCAAACTCATGGGAATCCGAGGAAGGTAATTTACGAAAGTTTAGAATTACTGGCCCAAAAATACGGTTTATAACGACAAGTATGACAAATAAGGAATATAAGGAATGCCGCCAGGCCCTCGATCGGCTGCTTGCCGCACTGGACAAGGAGCACCTCGAAGACCGGGAATTCGTAAACGAAGAACTCGTAGAGATTGATTACACCTGGCATAAACGTCTGGGCGTGATCTGCGGGTGTTTTATCGACACCTTCGACGGTTCCATCCAATACAAGTACCATCCGTTGCGCAAGAGCGGCCTGCCTTCCAAAAACACGTGCCACACGTACCGGGGCTGTAAAATTTCGAGAGTATGACCTTTCTGGTTCTATGTACCGCGACAGTCTGCGGTCTTGCATCGCCGACGGGTCTCGACCGGTTGCTGAACATGGCGGAGGATTACCGGCAGGTTGAAAAAACGATTCTGCTGCTCAAGCTGCCGAACAGGGTGATCGGGCATGTGCCCTGTATCCCGCCGCTCCGCGCCGAAGACTTCAGACACCTCCGGATCAGCTCCGCCTACGGCATGCGGCTCCATCCGCTGCTGAACGAATACAAGCACCATGCAGGCGTGGATCTTCCCGGCCACCCGGGCGAACGGGTGTATGCTACGGCCGACGGCACGGTTGCGAAGGTCGGCCGTACCGCAACGCTCGGAAAGTTCATCCGGCTGCATCATGATTACGGATTCACGACCCTTTACGGCCATTTGAGTTCGACCGACGTGGTGGAGAGCGACAGCGTTCACATCGGCCAGGCTATCGGACGTGTCGGCAGCACGGGCCGCAGCACGGGACCGCACCTGCATTACGGGATCTCCAAGAACGGTATCGAGCAAGACCCGCTCCCTTATTGTTACCTGTACCTCCGATGGCAGAACATGTTGCATCGTGAAGGGAAGAGACTCATCGGGAACCGGGATTCCGGCCCAACGAATTAGCGACTTAATCATGCGTACAATGAAACATATTCTCCTATCCGTCACCGCGCTTCTCATTTCAGCGGCAGCACATGCTCAGTTCTCGTCCGTATCGACGAACCTGGCAGGTTGGGCCGTCGGAAATCTCAACGCCGCCATGGACTTCAGCCTCGACAAACGGAATACGATCAACATTCCGGTATCGGGCAATCCGTTTTCATTCGGCGAAACCCGCTGGCAGCACATCGCGGTCCAACCCGGCTGGCGGCATTGGCTCGTCGAGCGTTACATCGGGCACTTCATCTCTCCGTCCCTGTTCTATGCCAACTACAAGCTGGGATACGACCGCCGGACTTACGAAGGCAACGCTTACGGAGCCGGATTCTCCTGGGGATATTCGATTCTGCTGAACACCCGGTGGAACTTTCTCGTGGAGGTCGGAGCCGGCATCATCTATACGCCTTACGACGAGAAGCTGCTCCGGAAATATGTCGGGGAGTTCGACGACGAGTTCACCTGGCACCACCGGCGGGTTCTGTTCCTTCCGACGAAGATCAACTTCTCATTCTCCTATCTGTTCTGACCGCTGCAAACGACCATGAGGACCTTTTATAAAATCACCGTTTACCTGCTGCTGTGCGGCGTGGTCGTCTCCTGCTCGATGACACACCGCCTGCAACGCCGAATGCCTACGGCCGACATCCGCCTGCCCAAGAGCGGGCCGGTCGAAACCCCGGATGTCGAAGACGTCGAACGGGCCGTCGAAAGCGCCCGGCGCATTTCCCTCGGCCCGGGCAGGGACAGCGTATATCTGGCCGAGGCCGAACGCGACTCCACGGGAGAAGTGACCATGAAGGGAGGGACCATCGGGACCGTCTATGTCACCGCCCGGTCGAAAACCGTCGCCGAGCGCAACGGCGAAATATCCATCGACTTCATCGTGTCGATACCCTCCGAGCTCCAGAACAGGAATTGGGGCCTCCGGCTCACCCCCATTATCGAGAACAACGACACGACCGAGGCTTTGCAACCGCTCTCGATACGGGGTGAGCTTTTCTCCGAAGTGCAGAAGCGGCAGTACTGGCAGATGAACCGCTACCTGAACCGCATACTCGAAGATACGACGGAATTGAGCTCCGCGACCGTCCTGGCAGCCAAATACTACGAGGCCCGCAATCGGTACGCCGCCCGTGGCGAACAACGGAAGGCAGACAAACTCGAACGAATCTACGAACAGACCGTCCCGTTCCCCTATCTGACCGATCCGCGGCTCGACTCCGTACTGATCCGCAAAGGAGAGATCCGCTACTATTACACGCAGAAATACCGCCCGACGAAGAACACCCGCCGTCTGAAGCTCTTTTTCCGCGGACAGGTCTCGGCCATCGACCGCAGCGTGTACGACTTCCGCAACACCGACACGCTGACCTATTCCGTAACGTCGATGCTCTCGCTCATCGACCCTGAACCGCGGTACATGATCCGTGTCATCGACAAATATGTCGAGGTCCGCGACCGCAACTACATCACATTCCCCGTCGGCCGGGCCAATGTGATCGACACGCTGGGGCAGAACAGCGAACAACTGGCCCGGATCGAGCGGCTGATGGACACGCTCATCAACCAGTACGAGTTCTTCGTGGACTCGATTACGATCATCGCCTCGTCGTCTCCCGAAGGTCCGATGGCGACCAACGACCGGATCGCCGCAGCCAGGGCCCGGGCGATAAAGCAGCGCCTGGTAAAGAAGTTCGGCCGGGACATCGACACGCTGATCCGCACCCGCTCCAACGGCGAAGACTGGGGGTTCCTCAAACGGCTCATACGGCACAACAGCGACGTACCCCACTGGGAGGAGATCACGCAAATGATCGACCGGAGCGGGGACCTCGATGCCACGGAACCGCTCATACGCCGCAAATACCCCCGGGATTACGCATTCATGAGGACCGAGCTCTATCCGTTCCTGCGCGCCGTAGACTTCAGATACAACCTCCGCAGGGTCGATATGGTCAAGGATACGGTCCGGCTCACCGTGCTCGATACGACCTACATGCGCGGAGTACAGCAGCTCCGCGACCGTGACTATGTGGGCGCGCTGCGCACGCTCTACGACTACAAATGCCAGAATCTCGCGATCGTCATGGTATCCCTGGGATACGACGAGGCCGCGCTCGAAATCCTCCGGCAGCTTCCGCCCGCCGAGAAGAATCCGCGCACGGACTACCTCACGGCCATCGTACTCTCGCGGCTCGACAGACCCCGCGAAGGGCTCGAATACTACCTCAAGGCCATCAAGGCCGAACCGGTACTGAAATTCCGGGGAAACCTCGACCCCGAAATTCAGATTCTCTACAAGCAGAACAACGTAAAATCGACGGCTTATGATTGACCTGACGATCCGGATACTTCCCGCCACGCTGCTTACCGCACTGATTACTGCAATCAGCCGGACCCTGGCGAAAAAGATGATCGGATAGTTTGACCGACTAACGAACAAATAGGATTAGTAGTATGAAATACATCTGTCACTTGCTGCCGGCAATATTCCTGGCTACCGTCCCCGGTTGTGAGATCCACGACGAGCAGACCGTCTCCGTAAAACACAAGGCTGCCGTATATCTGAAGTACCACTACGACAACGGGGAAACCGCCACGCTGCGCGACATCCGCTCGATGCGCCTGTTCATCTACGACAACGAGGGCCGGCTGTACCGCGACACGCTGCTTCCGCTGCATACGGTGCTGGGCGACGGGCCTGTCATGCAGACCTACCTCTCCCGGGGAAAATACACCTTCGTGAGCTGGGCCAACATCAGCGACTCCACCGTCGTCCGGCAGCCTGACCTGAACCGCGCATCGCTCGGGCTCCACACGTCCGGCGCGGACAACCTGCTTTACGGGCGGTTCGAAACGCCGGTCGTCAAGGGAGATTCGCTCCGCTTCGACATCGACCTGTTCAAGTCCGTGTTCAAGATCAACGTCCTCATAACGGGACTGGAGAAGACGCCGCATCCGGAAAGCCATTATTTCGGGATCTACAACCGGGAAGCGCTGGACTTCTTCGACAGGCCCTCCGGAGACCTGAAGCGCTACCGCCCCGAACTCACCTACGACAGGGGACGCCTTTCGGGATCGTTCTACACGCCCTATTTCACCGGCGACGACGATTTCACGATCGGAGTCTACTGCGATCATCCACAGTCGCAGTACACCAGGCTTTGCGAGACGACGATCCGGAACTTCGCGGACATCGTGGACGAAGCCATCGGGCACGACGTGGAAATAAACGTCGAAATAGCGGTCCGGGATACCGGCGTGTCGATCACCGTGTCAGACTGGGACGGCGTGATCGTTCAGGACGAACAGCTCGGACATTGAACCATCTTATAAATCAACCATTTTAACACAATTCCATCTATGAAAAAACTCGTTTGTTTTGCCGCACTCCTTGCGGCTGCCGCCGGCACTTCCTGCGAAAAGCAGGCCGCAGAGCAGAATCCCAATCCCGGGAACAATCCGGGCGAAGGACAACGGATCACCCTCTCCTTCGAAAGCGCAAGGCCGGCTCCCGACGCCGACACCCGGGCATTCGGAGAAGGGACGACCGAAGCATGGGAAAAGGCCGTGAACTCGGCGACGGTATTCGTCTTCGACGCGGAAGGAGCGGTAAAGTTCCGCCGCGACCTCTCCACGACGGAGATAGCCAACGCTCCGACGACACCCGTATCGCTGATCGTTCCCGACATCCGGGTCGGTGAATCCTGCGATTTCGTTGTCGTGGCAAACCGCACCGTGCCGCAAAGCGTCACGTCGATGGACCTGCTGCTGGCAGAAACCGATACGGATGCCGCCGCCTACAACGGCACGTTCGCAAACGTCACGTCGAAGGCGATGCGCTCCGGAGGCTTCGTCATGACAGGACAGGCCCGGCAAAAGATCGTCGAAGGGACTACGAAGGTAGCGGTCACCCTGCGCCGTACCGTGGCGAAGGTAGAAGTGTCGATGGCCGCATCCGAGGCATTCAAAAGCAAATACGGCAATGCGACGATCACCATCAACAGGATCTCGCTCTCCCGAGGCGCTTCGGCAACATACCTCATGGACCGTTCGGCAACGGGGTATGCTGCCGCGGGCAGTACATTCTCGTCCGAACAGGCATCCTCCGCAGGGCACAATCTCTTCTACATTTTCGAGAAGGCGGCAGCCGGCGAGGGCAGCCGTGTCCTGCTGACCGTAGAGACGACCTATGACATCGACGGATCGGCATCGACGACGGCCGACCAGGTTCCCGTAACCTACGAAGTGGAGCTCACGGCGGCCGGAGGCGGCAAGATCCTCCGAAACGGTGCTTATCATGTCAAGGGATCCATCGACGGACTGACCGGGCAGGACCTGACGCTGACCGTATCCGTCGCCCCGTGGGAAACACTACAGACACAGGAGGTGAACCTCGGGGAGTAACCCCCGTACACGCCTCCCGGACGTGACCGGGAGGCCATTTGCCGCCGCAGCCCGACGCAGAGCGGTGCTTCCGTGGACTGGATCGGTTATGAACGGAGATCTCCCGGAAGAGACCCCGGAGGTTCGAAGCCTCCCGGCGGCACGACGCAACAATGAATATAAGACGACCATGAAACAGTGCTACGCTATTTTATTCCTCGCCGCGGCCGCATGCAGCGACCCTGCAACCCCGGATGTCCCGGAGCCGTCGATACGGGTGGAAACCGACTGCGAAGACCGGACCTATGAGTTGGGGGAGAGTGCCGCAGTGACACTGACCGTGACCGAAAGCCATGCTTCCGGCAACTACTTCGACCTGGAAATGAATTGCCGGGGAGCGGCAGTCTCCGGTACGATCGAAGGCGAGCCGCTGGTATGGGATGAACCCAGGTCTGTATTTTACGGAATCGCGAATGCGGCCTCCTCGTCGAAAGTCCTGCATCTGACACTGACCCCGCAGGCCGGGCCGTCGGCCCGACAGGACATGGAGGTCAAGGTCCGGATCACGGCGGCCGACGGATCCGAAACCGAGGCCGGCATACCTTTGCGAAGTGTAAATTCCGCAGAAATAACGGCCGCGGCCCGGTACTCCTCCCAAGAGCCTATCGAGGCGGATGAACAGTTGGAAATCGCCCTGACGGCACACAAAGAAAACTACGGCGGAGACTTCGACGTGACGCCCGAAATTACCCGGGGACAGGGATTCTTCATCATCGACGGAAAAAACTGCCCGGCAGGCAAGGCTTTTCCCATCCCGGCGAATGAAGAGTTCGAGTTCCAATATCAGCCTTTGGGGACGGGATGGCACGAAATACGTTTCCTCATAACGGATCATGTCTGCTCGGCCGAGGCGTCGGTGCTGAATATCCGGGTACAGGATCATGCCGGAACGCTCACCCCGGAAAACGGAGTTTACATATACAGCCGCTCGGTCTACTATACGAGCAGCGCATGGCAGCCCGAATGGGAAGGGCAGGCCGAAGGAGTGGCCGTCGTGTCGGACCGGTGTCGTTTCCTGATCGCTCCGAAGCCCGTATCCGGAACGTGGAACGGCGGATACTTCACCGACGTGCCCGGGCTTACCGTCCTGGAGAACTGGAGGGATGCGCGGCTCGATTTCGACGGCCGCAAGAACACGGCCGCACTGATTCGGTCGCTCGGCACGGGGGTCATGCACAAGGTGGAAATCGCGCAGAGGTGCTATGACTACGACCCCGAACATCCCGGAAAATGGTATCAGCCGGCGGCCGGACAAATATATCTCGTCCTTCAGAACATGGAGGAGATTCAGCGATGCCTGGAACTCATCGGAGGCCGCCCTCTGCGGGAAAACGAGTATGTCATCGCTTCCACGGCGGCCGGAGAGAGCGAGGTATGGGCCATCACCAGGAAAAACTTCAGAACGCTGCTATTCTTCATCAGCGAATCGGACAAGCAGTCATATCCGGTCCGCGACCTGTAAACCAAACATCATAACATCATCCATGAAACGGCATTTGCATTCTTCAGGCGGAATACTCGCTGTCATCGCCCTGCTGCTCATCGGCGGCTGCGGGAAAAAGACCTTTCAGAGTTCCGAACCGGCCCCGACGCTCGAGATTACGGCCCTGCAGGACTCCTATGCGATCGACCGGGCCGCCTATCTCCAGATCGACGTCGCCCAGCAGGGATACGAAGGGGGCTACCTGCTGTCCGCAGTCCTCCAGGAAGGAGGATGTTCGCTCTCCATGCAGGGCAGCGAGGTCCCGACTTCCGGAGAGTGGATCCCTCTGGCCGGCACCTCCGAGATCCTGACGCTGGTCCCGACCCTGGCCGGACCGCTGCGCATATCTTTCGAGGTGAAGGCCGAGGGCGGAGAGCAGAGCGGGCGCAGCTTCGTCCATTTCACCGTAACGGAAAGTCCGGAACTCGGACTTGAAATCGACGCCCCCGCCACCTCGTCGGGCTTATCCCCGGCAGAAATCACCCTGCGGCTCACGAAAGCCGGATGGAACGGGACGATTCCCGTAAAGTTCGACCTGACCGACGGCTCCGGAGCTCTCCAGTACGGAGCCGTCACGGTCGGATCCGGGGACAGGATAGCAATCCCGGCAAACGTCGAACAGATACTCTACTACATTCCGGATGAACGCGGTATCCACAAGCTGCAATTCTCGGCCACGGACGGTTACACCACGCAGTATGCGAACGCGGAAATTATCGTAACACAATGACCGACATGAAAAAGACCGTTTCATACGCACTTCTGCTGTGCGGACTGGCCGGCTGTTCTTCATCCGAATACCGGACCGTAGCCCCGACACCGACACTGACGATCTCTGCGCAGGAGGCGGACTGCCAGGTCGGAAAGACGGTATCCGTAACGCTCTCCGTTTCGCAGGAAGGCGTAGACGGAGATTTCGAGCTCTCGACATTCATCCGGCAGGGAGCCGCATCGGTCACCCTGAACGACGACCCGATCGGGACGGCCGGACAATGGGTGGCGCTGACAGGAACCGACGCACGGATCACCGTCTCGCCGCAAGAAGCCGGTCTGCTCGCCGTTTCCTTCCAGGCCAAAGCCCCGGACGGAAAGACCAGCGAAGCGCTGGAACTCCATGTCTCGGTATCGCCGGCGTCCCGGATCTCGGCCGAAGCGTTCTGCGACGACCGCATCGTCAATCCGGAACGCGACGACAAAATTCCGGTGACTCTCCGCATCAACGGGGAGGCCGGACGATACACCGTAGTCCCTTCCCTGCCGCTCGGGAACGGAGTGATATACTGCGACGGTCATATCGTCAATGACACGGAATGCGCCGCTGAAGCCGAAACGGTATTCTACTACGAACCCGCGGTGATCGGCGAGCACATCCTCGAATTCGACATAGCAACGGCCGAAACATCGGTAAAGGCCCGGGCATACATGGACATCGTAAAAAAGATCTCCGTCAAGAGTCCGCTCGAAGGATGCTTCACATTCAGAGGGGTCGGAGAACACGACATACAAGGGGAAACGGTGACGCTCGAGCTGGTGAACGAAGACCTGTTCAATTTCGAGGTGGCCGGATGGTACGACGCCGAAGGCCGGCTGATCTCCGCCGATGCGACCTGTCCGCTCGAAATGAACCTTTACTCCCTGACGGACTTCGAGGTGAAACTCAAGACTCGGACCGTGAACATCTCACGTGACGGAACGCAGACGGTAGAATTCACATACCTGATCCAACAGAACGGGAAGCCCGTAGCAAAAAAGGCGTACGACTACCGGACGCAATATATCGCAGACTACAAGGTATCCGAACCCATAACGTTCAGATACGAAGAATACCGGCTCGACAAGGGAAAGATCCCGCCGCAGAAAGTGAAGACGCAAGGAGCGCCGATAATCCCTGAAGGGGCGACAAGATCGACATACCTGTGGAGGTGCGACAAGAAATTCTCCGTATATCTCCGCGAGAAGGACAACCCCGGATTCAAGTTCAACTATGCTCGTAAATACATCGAATCCGAAACAACTAAATATTACATCCCTGACGACGTGAAAATGCAGCAATAGACATTTTTCCGACGACGCAAGGAGGAAACTGTTCGAATAAATCGCTAAATTGCGCTCCATAAGGAAACGTTAAATCGGATATACAATGAAAGAGATAAGATTCGCAGTTCGGCGGCCGAATACCTGGCATGCATAACTGCTACGAGCCCGTACAGAAAATAGGATTCAAAAAGTAACAAAATATAAGAAACGAAGCGCCTGCTTTTACATTAAAACAACTTTTACAATTATGAGACGGTTATTGAACCATTTGTTTTTATTGGGTATCATAGTGTTCTTGGGATCGTGCAGTAAAGACGATACCACAGATCCGACCCCGACTCCCGGGCCTACTCCTGATCCTCAAACTCCGGTAAATGTAGAACTGTGTTTGGAACCGGCTGCGATGGAAACTCGTGCGATGGATGAGAATGCAATAGACGATATTAATGTTTATTTTTATAGCGAGGAAGGTTCTCTAAATTACCATTTTTATTTTGAGGAATATGCTCCCTCGTTCACGTTTCAAATGCAGGCAGGAAATTATGAATTATATGTTGTGACCAATGTACATAAGGATCTTGGGGAAATGCCCGAAGAAGAATTGGTAAAATGCGAATATTGGGGAGTCAATATGAAGTCAGATATTCCGATGACTGCTCAAACAAAGGTAAATATTCTTTCTGATACTACTTTACCGACATTACGGGTTAAACGAGCTGCGGCTAAAATTGCATATACGATAACCGTAGATCCATCTGTTTCCAGTACTATCCAGCTTCGCTCTATCCAGTTTTGTAATGTCCCAAACTCTGTAATATTGTTTGACTCCCAACCGGCATCAACGTCAGAAGAGGACTATTATGATGATGCTATTGTTGATATAGATGATCCGCAAACTTATTCGGCTGTATGTTATATACTGGAAAACTGTCAAGGAGAAGTGGAAAGTATTACTGATCCTAAAGATAAATCTCCAGAGAATGCCCCTAAATGTGCTTCTTATATGAGGATTTTGGCCGATAGTAGAGAGGGTGATTTAGGGGAACTTTTGGAATATATTGTTTATTTGGGAGAAAATACAACTTCTAATTTTGATGTTCGTAAAAATACCAAACATACGATGAATCTTGTTATCAAAGGTAAAAATGAGATAGATAATCGAGTTATGGTATATGAGGGCTTGTATTATGGGGTAGCAAATAGCGTTATCTGTACTGGAAATTCAGTATCTTTTGATGTTACCCCTTATCGAACTTCTTATAGCAAGAATTATGCTTACACAAACATATACGCCGGAAAAGAATATGAAGCGGCCTCCGTAAAATTAATATGGGAAGGGAAAAACGGGCTTATATCATCTCTTTCGCTGAAAGGTACACAATTATCAGTGAAAACAAATGGGAGCAAAGGTAATGCGGTAGTTGCGATATGCGATGAAAAGGGAATAATACGATGGTCTTTCCATATTTGGTGTACGGGAGGGGATACTCCTCGTAGTGTATTGTATGAGAATTATGCTAAAGCACGGTTTGAAGTGATGGATAGAAATTTGGGGGCATTGGCTGCTTCTCCAACAGATCATGAAAATTCCATGGGGTTAATTTATCAATGGGGTAGAAAAGATCCGTTCCCGTCCAAGAATGAAGATAATGTTTTCACACCAACTGGATCAGGGGTATTTCAGACTTGTTTCCCTACAATATCGGGGGAATCCGAACTGGAGGATTTATTACAACAGATGGTGACAAATCCAGCAAACTTTGTTAAAAGTGCGGACGGATTGGACGATGAAAATGCAATGAAATTATGGGGTGATCCTGATGGTAATGATGGGAAATATAATACTTCGATTTATCAATGGTCAGGAAATAAATCTGTATATGATCCATGTCCTGAAGGCTATCGAGTTGCAAATCGCTATACATGGACTGGTGTTTCTAAAAAGGAGGTGGATCTGGTCGGAGATACTAATTCGTCGTCTGAACTTACAACGTCACAAATTAATATCACGGGCAAATGGAATAATGGATGGTATTTCACGGGAGTAAGTGAATCTGCATATTGGCCTGCTACGTATAGCCGGTCGGCAGGAGGTAAATTAGATTCTGATTTTTCTGATACAAGTTGGTATTGGTCTTCGTCTGTCAAACGCCCTTATGGAGATAATAAAGGAAATGTATTTGGAATGAAACATAGCTACATCAATATCAAGAATGACCGCGATTGGGGCTATGACCCAGAGTTTGGTTTTTCTGTTCGTTGTGTCAAGGAATAATTCATATCACCCTTGCTATAAAGTGTAGCAGGGGGGCAGAATATAGAATCGGAACATACCGCTAACAATTAACCCGGACCTCTTGCAGTGGAAGTCCGGGTTAATTCTATGATTAATATTAGGAGCAGTCTGGAAAATATATTCAGTCTGTTACGACATATCTGACAGGATTCATTCGTCGAATACTAAGGTAATCCGGTATGTCGTTTGTTTTTAAATGGAAATACTTGTATCTTTGTTCTTATAAAAACGGGCGAATATTATGGCAAAAACCTTGATTATCGAAGACAGCAGTCCCGAAGCGAAAAAGCTGTTGGCCTATATCCGTACCCTGCCGTATGTGACGGTTATGGATACGCAAAAAAAGGACTTTTCCGAAGAAGCCGCAGCTTGCAATGCCGTTTCGGTAAGTGTATTTACACAGGAACTGCATCGTCAAATTGATGAACATTTCAATAACCATGCGTAGAGTCATTGTTTCGCAGTTGGTTATGGACAAAGTTTCCGATTTGAGAGCATTCCTGACCGACGAATTGAAATTATCGCGGGAAGCCGCTCACCATCGGACAGACCGCATCGACACGTTTCTTAGTTCTTTAGCTGCGGCGGCTGATTATCCACTATGCCGTTTCAAACGATGGCATAAACTCGGATATAGGTGCGCCATATTCGAAAAAAACTGGGTCTTTGCTTATGAAGTATTCGACGAAGGCATTATCATTCGGGATATGAGACATACCGCGATGTTGAAAGGATAAGAGAGAGAAATATAGAATCGCAACATACCGCTAACAATTAACCCGGACCTCCTGCAGTGGAAGTCCGGGTTAATTATTGGGGTATAAGCATTCGTTTAGCGACGAAATTATAGTCGGCAAGGGCGATAAAGGCAGGAGGTCATTTGTCTCCATAATGTCCCTCTACGGCCAAGACCAATACGGTAATTTTCTCCTCATATATGTCATAAATCAGGCGGTCATTTTTTGATATTCTTCTGGAATATGTTATCGAATCGCCTGATTTGAGTGGTTCGGGGTGTCCCGTCCCTGTCCTCGGATGCTCCATCAGTTCATTAAGCAGTCTGACAAGCTTCTTGTATTGCACAGGATTGGATTTCTTGTATTTCGATACAGTTTTTATTGCTATTTGGGTAAATTCAATCTTATACAGGCTCATAGTGCTTCCAAGAATCTATTAAGTTCCTCCTTTGTAGTGCAGGTCGTGACATTGCCTTCCCTGTATTGCCTACGCCCTTCTTCGAGTCTCTCTTCCAGCTCCGGAGAAAGGACAAAATCCTCTTCGTAAACGGGGGTCAGCATATAGGAGACCTTTCCCCTGCGCCTGATTACTACCTGCTCTCCATTGTCGGCGAGTGCAAACATGGATGCCTGCTTCTCCCGAAATTCTCTTGACGTAATCTGAATGACTGCCATAACTTTTATAATTTACATTGTGTACCAAAATTGGTACACAAATATAATACCTTTCCCCGAAACTGCCAAACTTTTTGGAAAAAATCAATCTTACGTGGGCATTTCCTCTCTTATGTATTGTTAATTCTATTTACAAAAATATCTTCCGGTATTCGGCAAGTAATGACAACTCGAAATCTTCCGTATCAGAATACCCGGATTCCCGGATTCCCATTGCAGGAGGTCCGGGTTAATTCTATAATTAATATTAGGAGAATATATTCTGGCATTTATCGTTACGATATGTCCGGCTCTTTGACATATTGGAATTGCCGAAAATATGGTATATTTGTAGTTTAGTAGATATATTGCTATGACACAAACCCAATCAATACAGGCGTTCGAAGGCAACAAGGTGCGGGCGGTATGGGATGACGAGGCGGAGAAATGGTATTTCTCCGTGATTGACGTCATTCAAGTATTAACGGAGAGCCCTCGTCCTCGAAAGTATTGGAACGCACTGAAAACGAAGTTAAAAGACGAAGGAAGCGAACTGTCCCATAATTTGGGACAGTTGAAAATGCAGGCTTCCGATGGTAAGATGCGTGCGACGGATGTTGCAGATACCGAGCAGCTTTTCCGCCTGATACAATCTATTCCGTCACCCAAGGCAGAGCCGTTCAAGCAATGGATGGCACAGGTAGCGAGTGCCCGTATGGACCAGATGCAAGACCCCGAGCTGTCCATCCAGCAGGCTATGGTGGACTATCGGCGCCTCGGATATAACGAGAAGTGGATAAAGAGCCGATTGCGGTCCATCGAGGTACGCAACGACCTTACGGACGAGTGGCGCAGATGCGGTATAGATGAAAGCAAGGATTTCGCATTTCTAACGGCTATACTCACAAAAGAGTGGTCAGGTAAGACACCCGCCCAATACCGACAATACAAGGGTTTGAAGAAGGAAAGCCTACGCGATAACATGACGAATATCGAACTCGCACTCAATACGCTTGCGGAGGCATCTACCACCGAATTGTCGAGGGTTCAGAATCCCTCCGGTGTACAGGAGTCGGCCAAAGTTGCGAAGCAGGGAGGCCGGATTGCCAAAAACGCCCGGAATGAACTGGAAAGACAGCTCGGTCACAGCGTCATATCCTCAGCCAAGGCGATAGATTATATCCGGTCCAAAGAATTAGGGGAGAACGAAGAGTGACAAGGACTTTACAGTCCATCGTATTAGCGGCAATTCCAATATATCGGAGTTGCCGCTTTTTCATTCATATAAACCCTATCAACGACTATGAAGATAATCTACTACTCTCTCTATCCCTTTTTCAAGGATAAACCTGTATGGTATCGTATTCGCCCGAAGGAGTGCTGGCCGCTATCGGACGTGACACTGTGGCATTTCCATCATGGAAATGCTTACGCGTATTGCCATTCCATTACGCAATACCGCAGAAAGCATTGCCCTCTGTTCCGTAAAGGCAAACGGCATATAACGTCGGCCGCCTCTTTCGTTTGAGATCACAATTTGTGATGTCAAACTGTTTTTGAGGTGGTTATATTCAATTTGAGTGATTTCAAACATAAAATCTTCAGGAAATCTCTCGATATTACGCCTTACGGCTTGTTTTAACACTCGGGTCTCCACCTGGTAGAGTTCCGCCAGATCGAAGTCGAGCATCACGCGCTGGCCACAGATCTCGTAAATCTTATTCTGAATGATCTGAATATCCATTTCTTCAATTATTTATACATCGTTCTGTTGGCAAGATACAGAATGCCGTGCTGAAGATTCTTAAATGTAAACGTATCGGATGTACCGGCCGACAGCCGCATCACGACGACCAACCGCAACGTGATACTCCCCCATGTCGCGTATGGAAAACGGCGTCGAAGTCGTGATGTGCGATGTCGAGCAGGGATGGGACCTTTTCATCCGAACGAAATGAGGCGAGCACGGACGCAGGGGTGGGGACCGTAAACTTCCGGCCAGGCTTGATGCCTTGAAATTGGGTGTGATGAATTGTGTATTTATGTTATATACAGCATTTTACGACATGACTCTTTGAAATGTTGGAATTCCCGCGACTAAAGAGATCGTGTTCTTTTTCCGTATTTCTTTTTGAAATAGAATAAAATAACCCTATATTTGTTTCGAATTTAGTTATAACTAAACCGTGAATGGAGCTTATAAGACGATACTATTCGATCTGGTAAAGAATCGGAATGGTTACACATATTACAAGTTATACATAAATGATGTATGCCCATTCGAGAAGTTTTGTCAGGACGTGAAAAAGGTTCCTCGGGACGAAAAGAGTCTGATTGCGATATTCTCTATGATGGAAATGTTCGGGGCACAACTATTGCCCAATACGAAGTTCAGACAAATCAAAGGGATCGATAGAACGGACGTCTTTGAATTCAAGAAAAATACGGTACGGGTGTATGTCGTGAAGCAGACGCCGAACGTATATCTTGTGATGGGAGGATACAAAGGGACACAAGACAAAGACATCGAGAGACTGAAAGCACAATTGAAAAAGTTTGAATAAAAACCAACATACAATATGACACGAAGCGATTTATTGAAGAATCCGGCTTTTTGGGTTACCAAAATTCAGATGGAGCTGTACGGTTGTGCGGAAAGATTCATGCAAAAAACTCGGCGTAACCGGACTCAGATGGCAGAATATTTGGGTGTTTCAAAAGGATATGTTACCCAGCTTCTGAGCGGAGATTACAATTACAGTCTCGAAAAGCTGGTGGAATTGTCCGTAAAATTGGGCTACGTCCCGCAAATAGAATTCAAACCGATCGAGCAAGTCATTCAGGAAGATGAGTTTGTTTACTCCAATACGATAACCATCTGCTCCGAAGATTGGGCTACGATACGCAATCATGACCGTAAGGCCATATTGAAAATACCTGCATGAGTATGATACAGTTTAAAATGCGACAAATAAAAGTCGAGCAATTCGCTATACTTTCAGATATTCCGCTGGAAAAGCTCAAAGAGATGAATCTGGATACGAAAATGACAGTTGCAACGGCGGACGACATCCATTCAGTATCCATCGACATCCGTTTTGTTTTCCGTAAGGAAGATATGCAGATCATAATACTCGAAGTGCGGTGTATTTTCGAGGTGTCAGAAAATAGCTGGCAGGAGTTGAAGATCAACGGGCAGATAGAATTACCGGAAGATTTTCTCGGTCATATGGCTTTGCACACCGTAGGAACAGCCCGTGGCATTCTTTTCTGCAAGACAGAAAGCACGCCATATGCTTCAATGATTCTCCCGCAGATCAATGTCGTGGAGTTGATCCAAAGTGGCGCTAAGAAAGTGCTCAATTGAAACAGAGATCATACAAATGTCAGCGGTAATTCCGATATTCGGAGTTATCGCTTTTTTATGTAATATTTGGAATATTATGACATTTATTTGTTCCTCGGCCTGTTCCTCGCCGGATGGTGGTTCGGCTACCGATCCGTCGGGGCAGCGTCGTCGAGCGCACCCGGATCGACACGGTATTATTACGTAAAACACTTGATAATATGGCAACGCCCAATTCCGTAAATGCAAATGGCAGATAACGACGACCACCCCAACTTGAGGACGCAAATTGCGGCCTCAAGTCTGTGTATTCTCTTTCGGTTAGTTCGAACATAAATTCATCACCTTCGAAACGCTCAATATTACGTCGTACTGCTTCTTTCAATCGTTTCGTTTCGACTTGGTAGAGCGCTGCCAGATCGAAGTCGAGCATCACGCGCTGGCCGCGGATCTCGTAAATCTTATTCTGAATAGTCTGAATCTCCAAGATCTACTTTTTGAATCCTATTTTCTGTATGGGCTTTTGGGCCTTCGGAATCTTTACCGACAGCGCTGCAATCGCGGCGTATATATTATCGAGTTCAAGGCGCATGTCCTCCGACAAGTCGCTGACTGCTTCGGCATTGTCGGCATCCGCTCGCTCCAGCAGAGCCAACTTCGCACGAATTTCGGATAACTCGGCCGTGATCGTCGAGGTTGTCATAATGTAGTTGCGCATAGCGACGAAAGCATCCATAATCCGGATACTGACCTGTATGGCCGTCGGGCTGCGTAAAGCAGCGGAAAGCATTGAGACTCCCTGTTCCGTAAAAGCATAAGGCCGTTTTCGTATGCCGCCCCAACTTGATGTTCCATTTTGGAATATCAAAAATTCCTGTTCTGTCAGTTGAAACATGAACCGCTCCGGGAAACGCTCGATATTTCGCTTCACGGCTTTATTCAGATTGCCGGTCGTCACACCATAAAGTTCGGCCAAATCACGGTCGAACATCACGCGCTGGCCGCGAATCTCGTAAATCTTATTCTGAATGATCTGAATATCCATTCCTTCAATTATTTATACATCGTTCTGTTGGCAAGATAATCCGGTCGGCCGAGACTCATCAGCCGAAGGTAGAGTTCATGGCAACGTTTCGACTGCCCGGCCGGCAGCCGAAAGCTGCGACGGCGGATCTCGTCATGGGTAAGGCTCTCGGACAACTGTTCTCCCGTCACCTCGAAATAGGCCTTGAGTGCGGCTTGTTTTCGCGTATATTCTCCTTTGGGCATATAAAATTTATTCTTTCGGTTCTACTCTCGATACAAGTTCGTCGATCAGCATGGAACACACGGCCTCCTTATCCTCATGCCGCGGAGTGATACTTCGCATCAGGGCCAGGAGATACGGTACGGCCCGGTCGAGATAGGCCCGATCCGTATCCGGCTTGTAGACCATCTTTCCCCCGTAATCGAGCACCTGGCGGAACAGCCGCCCGGCCTCCGTCTTCCGACGGTAGAAGCCCCGGCGTCTGGCCTCCTCGAGCAATACCGGGTCCGTGTCGATCGTGGAGAAGAGTATCTCCATTTCCGACAGTTCCGGAAAGGGATAGGCCGCGAGGCTCAGGCGATCTTCGTACTCTTCAGTCATACTCGTATTTTTCCACTTTTCAAAAATAGCATTTTATTCCGACATTGATCGAGAGTTTGAGATTATCGAAATGTGTTTTGAACAGATAGTGCAGGCGCGGTTCAGCCACCAGGGCCCAACTGCGGCTAAGGACATATTCGATACCCAGATTCACTGCCATACCGTAAATGAACTGGTTCGCATAGGGCAGCAGGTTTCCAAGTTTCGAGACAGCATCGGACTGTTCGCCTCCGAGCAGCAGTCCGCCCCCAGGCATGAATATGAAGCGATTCACCGGCAGTGCGTACCTGTAATCGACGGCTCCCATCCATTGAGAGGTCCCGAAGGAGTCGCCCATCGACGCGTCGTATGTGGTATGGTCGAACCATACTCCGGCGCCGAGGTTGGAGTGTTCGGAAAGGGAAGTTCCCAGGCGAAAGGTTCCCGTCCAGTCGCCTGTATGCGTCATGCCGGGCAGGAGTTCCATCGACATCTGTCCTTTATACCCGATCTGCGCCTGGGCTGCGGCGGCCATCCATATTGCGATGGCGAGAAGAAAGATTCTTTTCATTGCGTTTACGAATTTTATGGTTTATGATTCGGCGTCTGACATAGTGTTTCATCTCGGCGCCAATCGATCGGAACAGCCATAGGAAGCTCTTCAGGACTCCGTTCCCTATATCTCCGGCCCCCGAGACATAACCTTCGAATCCTGTCCGTATCATAGTTTGCGGGCTTCGATGATAAATGATTCGGGAATTTGCAGGCCGATATTGCGGTCACCGCCCAGCTCCAACACCTCGGCCAACAGGATCTTCTCTTCACCGATGGTGAACTTCTCGAAGGCATAGACGACCTCGCAGGTACTTTTGGCCCCCAAGCGGTGCACGGGTTCATCGACCCGCACCGGTTGCAGCTGCACGCGCTCCTGTGTCGAGGCTTTTTTCGTTTTCCGGGCCGTGATCGAGAAGGTGATATAATCCACATCGAAGGCCACATTGCTATGGTTCTCCAGGCGGAACTTGAAATAGACATTCTGCTCATCGACATACACCCCCTTGAGCATGAAGACGAGTTTCTGGAGTCGAGCGATATTGTTTGCGACGATATAGTCGGGCTTTTTACCGACAATCTCGAGGGGATCTTTCGGGGTCTGTTCCTTCGGATCAAGCCCGTCGGTGGGCGCAGAAGTCTCCGCCGGCTGCTGCTCGCCTACAGTTGCAGGATGCGTTGCAGTATTTTCCCGATAGAAGGCCATCGAAGGGGTGATGATATAATTGACCATAGCTGCCGTAGAGTCATAGATGACGTTGAAAGCATAATAACAGCCGTCGGCCGTAATGACATTTAGGTTGCTCTCCGCCAGTGAATCGACCGGCTGAATATACAGGACGGGGCCATCGCTCTGCGACACGGCATCATTCGAGGTGTAGCCGGCTCGGAACTTCACCACTTCGGACGGGAAAATCAACTGTGTCACTTTGTCGCGCCGCCAGCATATACACTGCTGCGCTGAAAGGGTATCACCTGCTGCCAGCAGGAGAAACAGGCATACTGTACGTATCATCTCTGTTCTGCTATTTTAAGGATTACTGACTGGTTGTCGATGAGTTTCACTTCAACATTCTTGAGGCTCCGCACCTGACTGCCGACACCCGATATGATCGTTCCGGCCACGCGGCCGATGGTTCCGCCATAGCGGGAGGCCGCCGAAGAGATCTCCTGCATTGCTGTTGTCGAAGCCTGGGTATTGGCTATCTTTCCGGCCGCATCGTAATTGAGAGGCAACCCCTGCATACCATCCGACCCATATACTTCCAAGGGTAGCGCATAGACCTCATGTCCCAGGCGCACGGAACTGATCGTAATGGTTAGTCGATTGTCGTTGATGGAGGTCCAACCGCTCAGGAGCGTATTGACCGGGACAACCATGCCACCATAGCGGATCTCCTCCTTTGTGCGGAAGAGGGCCGTCTGTCCGGACTTGATTGTCTGCGTTCCGTGAATTACCGCCCGAAACATTCCGCCCGACGGACTTGCCGCAGGTTTCGGGGATCCTGTCATCCCCCAGTCGCGCATCATGGCCTCACGGCGCCGTGCTGCAGCGTCTGTCTCGACCGGGGGCTCGTGGGTCGTGGTGTGGGAGGTGTGTCGGGGATTCGGATCACCGTAGATCTGATCGATATTCCGTGCGACCTCTTCATAAGCCGCATCGAAGGTATTATCGGCCATCTGCCGGGTCGGACTCCCGCTGCGGGACGTTGTTGGCTGCGTAACATCCGTCTGCGAGTTCTCTGTCAGAACGGTATTCCGGGGGTGTTCCGCGGCATCAGAATCCCCGGACGTCATGAAGCTGTGAGCGCCCCGTTTGTAATACAACTCCTTTTCATTGGCATAGGCATCCCATGCAGAGATCTTCGATCGGAAGGTCTTGTCTCCGACAGCTGCCTCGATTGATGCGATGCTGTTCTGTGCTCCGGACTCATCCCGGTCTTGGTCCTTCAGATAAGCGGCTGTAAGGATAAGGAGCAGGACAGCCCCCAGGACCAGAAGTATTTTCGCTTTCTTATTCATGGATTTCGAATATCTTTCGTTCAAGATAGGGTTCGATATACAATCCGTGAGGATTGTGCGGCCAGCTGCGTTCTACGATGCGCACCTTGCCGCTGGCCAGCACCCTCCAGTTGGCTTCATAGCCGGTTGTGCGTTCACTCAGATCCACGGCCATTTCGAAGTCATAGCTGCCGTCTGTCCGGGGTTCTATGGCCAGATCGATGATCTGTGCCGTCTGCGTGACATTGTTCTGGATAAATCGGTTGAAGTATCCGGAACTTTTGCGCATGAGATACGCATCACGCAGGCTGTTTCCTCCGAGCCAGCCGGCAGCCTCGGCCTTCTGCTCCCAATCATATTGAGTCAGGGTGTACCAGTCTTCGACGAACATCGACAAATGGTGCCGGATCTCAACCTCGATATTGTCCCGGCGCTGGGCATATTGTGCCGGGATTACTTCACCGTCGGTTGCGACATAGTAGGCATAGTGCATACGTTCGAGGCGTTCCTCCCGACGTTCGAGGTAGTTCAGAATGAAGCATACGAGAACGAGAGCCAGACAAAGGATCGTAATCAGATTGTTGCGTGCGATTGTCCGACGCATGGATTGTATTTTTTCCGGAATCATACTTTGAAAATTTTATAACAGAGGTCCATCACGGCCTGGAATGCCTTGAATCGTGCCAAGGCGATCATTATGAAGCCCAGGATCGGAGATCCCGATACATGGATATAGAGACCGAAACACTCCTCACAGAAATTATTGGCCAGAATCAGGGCAGGACCTGCCAGCAGCAAGGCGATATAAAGCATGAACCAGTGCTTCCACAGCGACCGGAACGCAGGCATGGCCCCCAGGACGAGGATCAGCGGAGCTACCCAGTAGATGATCTTCAGGGAGACGGCGCGGATGATCCAGTATGTCGGGAAGCACAGCGTATTGATGAAATCCGCCAAAGGCTTGAGAATATTGTCTGCAAGCAGGAACGACGCAGGGTTTGCACCGCCGGTCTTCATGGCGAGGATGGTTTCGATCAGCCAGCCGTCGGACCCGGGAATGTCAATGGATTCTCCGGAAAAGGAGTCCGTCTCTTCAGGCGCCAAAGTCGATTGCATGTACTCCATGATAGGACTGTCTCCTCGAAGTTCCGCACCACTGACACTATTGACTGCCAGTTCTGCGAGCTGTATGAACTCCGGGAACAGAAAGACCACAAGTCCGGCCAGCAAGACATTCGAGAGATCCTCCCAAATTTCTTTCCGGGGGTTGTTCTTCTTCTGAAGAAAGATCAGCACGCCCTCCAGTACCAGGATAAATCCCGCAAGCCGACTGGCAAGAGGCGGTATCGTCGCTTGTGCCTCCGCGAGATCATTGATGAAATCAAGCGTCATATCAGTGGATATATGCGTTTATGAGCTGGTTGTTGAACTTCATTGCCCGGGCCTGCGTATTGATGTAGGAGGTACGCATCAGCAGCCGGTCAATATCATCCAGGACCTTGCGGGTTTCATTCAGACGTTCAGCATCGCTCATTCTCAAAAAATTGTTCGTAAAGACTTTGGCACCGTATGCCGAGATATTGACACATTCGCGCGTTGCCTGGTTGCACATCTGCAACAGCATGGTGGTCTGCCGTGCGGTAAGATCCATTTGGGAGATCATTTCGTAGACCTGTTTGATACGGCTTATACACGCTGCAGAGCGGGTTGCGATATCCTGGACCTCACGGATCGTCTTCAGTTTGCTGTTCACCTTCTCTACGGCATCGATTCCTTTGTTGATACCTTCCCGAACATTGACCATCGTCTCATAGGTCTGCACCGCCTGCTGCATCTGTTCGACATGATTGGCAGCCTCCTGAATTTCCAGGGAAGGTGCTGATACGACCCATTGTCCGAATACGTGCATGCAGCACAAGCCGAAAAACATCGAAAAAACAGTTCGTTTCATAGTCATTTTTTCTTTCTTGTTATAGTATGTTTCAGTTTCAAGGCTAAAAGATTTACCTCGAGCATCGTCTCTGTTTGTGTTGTTTCCGTCCCCTCGATCAACATTTCCGAGAGTAACTCTCCTGTACGTCGTGCAAGGTCCTTCCGTTGGCTGGGATCCGTCGTTTGCTGAAGGCTGGACATGTTTCGCGAAATTTCCCGAAGACGAGAAAAAGATTCGATGATCGCAAAAGTTGTCTCCGTCGCTGTCCTGCTTTTCAGAATCGTCGCCAGCATGTACAATCCTTTCTCAGTAAATACTTTGGGAGCAACACGGCTTTTGGGACTGATATTTGCGGTCAAAAATTTTGATCGCAAATCCTTTGTTTCTTCATAAGAAAGTTCCATCATATAGCCGTCAGGAAATTTATCCGGATTATTTCGCACTGCCTGATTCACTTCCCGTGTTTCAACCCCATACAATTCTGCTACATCGCGATCCAAAAGCACATGCTCGCCGCGAAATTTGACAACTCGTCGTACGACTTCCTGTTCTTTGAGTACTTTCAATTCCATATGACTTTATTCGTGTAATTGTTCATAGCGTTCGATGGCCTTTTCCATCGACCCGGTATCGGAGAGCAGCCGTCCGAGTTCGTCGCAGATCTCGCCTTCAGTCTGATAGGCAAGAAAAGTCCGCGGGCTGATACACAAACTCATCAGCATCGACTTCTTACTTCGATAGATGTAAAAGGATGAGTACATGGGAGGCGTCGTAAAGTTGTTTTTCAGCGACAGGACGCACTGCCTGTCATGTTCGGTGAAGCCGGGGGCGTACTTCTCGAAACCCGAGGGATCGGCCCCTGCAAGAAAGATCACCGTCTCGATATTCTTCATAAGGGCCCCCGCGGCTCCTCCCTCACGGCTGTATCGGTCCCCGGCGTTCAGGGCCAACTGGTCGAGGTTCTGCAGGACGATACATGCCGAGCCGCCCTTCTTGCGAATGGCCTGCATCTGATACAGGACGGCCGAAAAGATCACAGGGTCCTTCATCAACTCGGCAAACTCCTCATAGATGATAAAGCCGCGTTTCCCGGGTTGTTCCCATACCAGCGTGCGGATGGCTATACCGATCAGGTGCACGACAATACTCAGCAGTTGGGGCATTTGCCGGATATTTTCCAGTTCGAAAATCAGGAATCGTTTTCCCTGCAGTCGAGTTGTGGGATCCTCGCTTTGGGTGAAGACATGGGCATAGATCCCGTCATCGGTCCATTCGCTGCCATTATGAGCGAATTGTGCCACGTCAAAATAGGAGCTGCGGATCTCGTTGCTCGAGAGAATCTCCTCATAGTTGTCACTTACCCAAGCGTAGAACTCCGGCCAGTTGGCCTTCTGTGTAATCTTGAGATAAGTCATGACGATCTTACGCAACGACACTCGCTCTTCGGAAGAGGGTATTCCTCCGGGTTTAATGACCAGCCACAGCGTTTCGCACAGGTCATCGATGCGATCCGAGTCATTCGGATTCACTACGGAAAAGGGATCCAGGCCCAGGGGTTCCCCGCTGACATAGCGGAAAATAAAGACCTCGGCGGGATCGTACAGGCGGGCCGCTTTCTCATAGGATCCGCCGCAGTCGATGATGATATCGACGTACTCGGCAGACGTGTCATGATGGTAGTCTCCGACGATCTTCTCCAGATCGACGGTTTTGCCGCCTCCCGTGCGGCCGATCACGGCGATATTGCGCGAATCGACATACTTCTTGTGCGCATCGTACAGATCATGCCGCAGCGGAAGGTGATTCACGGGATCGCTGAAGAAGACCCCTTCCGAATCCGACACATACCGCCCCGTGTTCTGGAACAGGGCGAGAGCCTGGCGGATGTCCACCAGGTAATAGGAATCCCGGTCCATGCAGGCGACCGTCGCCGGATGGGAGCAGAAGACTATGTTTCGGAGCTCCACGCCTGTTGGGACTGCTGGTTCGAAGTCCCTGCTCTGACGCAGGTAGTTCGTGATCTTTGCCCGATATTCCTTCATTTCTTCGAGCGTATCGCCCCAGAAGATGATATTCGTATGTCCGCGGACAAGCATGGCGTTCAGGTCATCGCTGATCTCCGCACGTACCTGATCCAGACGTCGGGCCTGGTCTTCATGTTCTTCCGAAAATCCTCGATTTTGCCGGAACGTCTCCAGGGTTTGCTTCACCAGGGCGTACTCCTGTTCGTGACCCGTGATCCGGATCACCTGGTTATACAGATGGGGAACGGGCAACAGGATGCCCAGTTCTTCCAGGATGCCGAGCGGAAGACGCATGTTCCGCCCCGGCTGCGGGCTGTGCAGCACTTCCGGGAACTGCCGCTCGTGTTCCAAACTAACACACCCCACATACCTGTCCACGACCCGGATGAAGCGATCCGCGGCATCCACATCCGTAAGGTAGTCGGTCTGAAATCCGTTGAAATACCATTGGGCATACTCCCGGACCTCGGACTCCTGCAGGGGGATAATACCGATGACGCCCGATCCCTGAAGCTGCTGGTACATCGAGTCCACGGCCCGCAGCCATACCCCGTACTCACGATCCTCGTCCTGCACGGCCGCATGGGAGAGCGGTATGAAAGGATTCTGTGCTTTCGGATCCCGTACGGACCGGAATCCCGTATAGACCACAAACAGATACGAACGGGCATCCGTCGTCAGGCGTTGTGCCGCATAACGTTTCTCCTCGCACTGCACATAGGATCGTTCCGGCATTCCGCTCGCATCGAACAGCACACGGTCGTAACGGTCGCTGCGCAGAACGATTGTGCCCTGTGGGAGATCTTTCAGGGCCACTCTCCAAATTTCGTACAGACGGTCATATTGCTCCGCGGAGAGCGAGCCGACCTCGGGGAGTGTCAGGGCATAACAAAAGATCACATCTCCCTGGCAAGTCAGCAGTCGGTTGTTGTCGATCTGCTCAATCATATCCAGAGCATTGCAAGAACGTTCCCGATGGCGCGGGAACGTATTACAGATCTGCCAAACGATCAGAATGACGATCAGAGTGAAAAGTATAATGACGGCATAAAACATCTCAACGATTTTTTAGATGGGTCGGGAATCGTCGGCTGAAGGACATTTTTCGCTTGAGCCGATCCCTGTTGCGAAACAACCAGTAAATGCCCGCGGCCCAGAGGACCCATACGATAGCAAGTAGGGGAATGAAGACGACCAAAAGGGCTGGGGCGCCCATGAATCCCAGGCAGAGCAGGAACTGTTCGGCCGGAAGCCCCAGGACTACGGCCTTGTCCCGAATACGTCTATTGACCGGCGACTGCATTACAGGAGGATATTCATTGCTCCGTACACAATGCCGTATGCGATTGCTATAATCAGCAGACTCCATGCTGCATTGGTGAGGATTTCCGCACGGTCTTTCCAGTTCTGAATAAGATTCCAGACCGTCCATCCGACCAGCGCTACGAAACAGAATATTCCCAATAGATTCGGGATCAGCGTCCGCAACGAAGAGGTCACGGGCGCCAGATCCCAGTTGATCGTTTGGGCGGAAAGGGGTGCTGCGGCAAGCAGCAGAGTGCAAACAAAAAGCATTTTTTTCATACTATTTCAGTTATTGAATTGACTCATAAAAGTCACAGCTTCCTCGCGGATCTGTGTCGCCAAGGCCTGCATCCGGGATATATCCAAAGTCCTTACAACCGGAGGCAACGCTTTGGCGGGAGGGTTGTAGCGGAAGCGAAAGCGTTCTACCTTACCGTGGAAATATACGAACTCGCCTTGAGCGAGCGAGTAGAATTCCGAGCTTTCGTACAGCGGCTTCTTCACCGTGCGGCGGGTCGTGCTACCTCCGTTCGGCGAACTGCTGTAACTGCGCTCGATACGATCTACGCGCGGCATAAGTCCCTCGCAATATTTGGCCGTCTGTTCCAGGCTCGTGCGGCCCAGGAACTGATGCGCCAGGTTCGAAAGCACCGTCCGCTGGTTGTATTCCTTGCCGCCTTGCGTCCGCTGGATCTGGCTCAGGTCCTGTGTCGTGTAGACGATAGAGATGCCCAGACTGCGCAGTGTCGCCATATAGTTCTGTACCCGTAGTAGTGGAAGCTCCGGAGCCTCGTCGAGCAGCGCAAGGGCCGGAACTCCTCCGCGTTCGCTCATCATCGTGAGTGTTGCATCGGCAATCATGGCAAGAATGGGTGCATAGGCCGTCGAGTTTCGCGGATCATTCACCAGCCCCAGGCTGATCTTCGAGCCCGGGGCATTGATGCGCAGATTGATCTCGTTCGCACTCAAAAGGAAGAACCCCGTATCCGTATTGATCGTGTTCAGCGCAAGGATCAAGGTCTGAAGGATATTGCTTGTCGTATCGGCATTACCGGTACCCTGGAAGAAGGATGCGGCCATGGAATAGACCTGCGGGTCGGCCTTCAGCATACGTTCCAGGCGTCCGAAGGGCTCGACTTTGCGGCCGTTCTTCAGTTGCAGGTGCTCCGGATTGTTCAGAATAGACATGACGAACGGAAGATGACAGTGCTCCGGGGCGTAGCGTTTCAGATACCAGATCAGCGCCTCGAGCAGCGATGAGGCCGAGTTGTTGAAGAAATCCGACGTCGAACTGTCCGACTCCCGGCCTTGGACGGCCATGATGAATGACTTGACGCGCGAGCGTAGCGAGGCCTCGTCGGGAATATACTCCGGGGCGATCGGGTTGATCCGCACGGACCGTTCAGGGTCGAACAGTGCGAAGACGTGATAGGGTATCCCGGCATCCCGGAAGATCGGATAGAGGCTCTCCGACAACTCGTACTTCTTCAGGTCATGAAGAAGCACCGACATGCCGAAATGAGCGGCATGGCGCGCATAGGCGACATTGCAGCTTGCCGTTTTGCCGCTGCCGGATCCTCCGTTAATATAGGTCCCCTGGTTGATCCCCTTCACGTAATGAAGGTGTCCCTTGTCGTCTTCGATCTCCAGGGTGAAGGCTGACCAGCCATGCAGTTTGCGCGATAACGTTACATAGAGTCTCCGTATCAGGGGAAATAGGATGATATGGCCCACAAGCAGAGGAATGGCCCAGCTCCAAGCATAGGTGCGTAGTGACAGCCCCGCCCACAGATATACCCCGGCCGCCCCGGCCAGGAGCAATACTGCCAAAAATACCCCGGCCGCACGATGCCACACTTGCAATAGAGCCGGGAGGAGCATCGATATTGTAAGAAGATAATAATAGTCTGAAATCATAAGGTCGAATGATTACCCAGAGCGAGAACTACGATCAGGAAGAGAATCGCCGCTACGACGATCAGGATTTGCGACCGGGGAATGATGCGCTGCGGCGCTGATGGGCGGTCGCCCTCCGATGTTGCGGCACGATTCCGAGCCGCACGTTTGTCGAGCTTGGCCTGCTGGCGCGCCAGTAGCCAAACTCCGACGAGCAAGACCCCGGCAAAAAGTTTCAGGGCTGTTATCCATGTAAAATCCAATGTTGTCATATATCAGAATCCTTTGGTAAGTATCTTTATCAACTGCGTCGCAGCCTTGAAGGCTATCTGCCGGGGAGTTACCGGAAGGATCGTTTTCACGCTCTGCGCAGTGCGCTGCGTAGCTCGATTGATGATCTGCTGTCTCTCCTTGGCTCCAAATATTTTGTACTCGGTTTTCGGAAGCGGCCGGGAGATTTTCGAGGCGACCAGGCGCTGGAGTTCCTCCTTCTTCTTCTTTGCAACAGAGGCCGGATACCGGCGGTCTATATGAGCATTGATATAGCGTTGTTGGCGTCGGACAATATCGAGCTGATCTTGGGGCAGCGTCTTCACGAACTCCTGGACCAGTTCACGGCGGCGTTCCTCGATTTGAGGATAAACCGTCCGCAGTGAATCCCGATAGGTCTTGACTTGTTCGGGGGCGATATGGCGCTCGACGTAGGCCATGAAATCATGTTCGTTGTGCAAATGGACCTCGGGACCGAAAAGGCGCTGTCCATGCCGTTCGAAGGCTTGCTTCACAGTCGGAGCCAGACGCCGAGACAGTTCATCACGCACTTCCTTCAGCCGCTCGGCATATTTCTCGGCATCCGGGATAAGGTCATGAAGCAGTTCTTCGAGCTGGCTCTGCTTCTCGATGAGAGGAACATAACCGGGCAACTCCCGCTCAATGAAGGTATCTATGACCTCTTTTGCCATAAATTGTTTCCGATCTCTGACGACGTTCTGCAATCCTGCCGTCAGTTTGCCGAGGCGTTCTGATAGTTCCGTTCCCCGCATCTTCGGGTACAGCTTCTCAAGGATCTTCAGCATACCCGAACGCATATCTCCCAGGCATCGGATCAGGTCTTTGTTTCCCAGCGAGAGCTTCAGAAGGGCTTCCTCTTTGGCATGAACTGTAAGCTGTGTGTTCTCCAGAATACCTTTCAACTGACGTAATGTACCGTCCTGCTTTTGCAAAAACGTCTCAAAGGCGGCGCGGAGCTTGGCTGCACGTTCTTCAGGAAGATATTCGATTTGCTGACGCAGCCGGTCGAGACTCGTACATGAACAATTCTGTTTCAGATCCTGAAGATGCTGCCGGGCGACGTGTGGTAACAGCCGTTCCCGGGTCATTTGCTCGTAAGCGGCAAAAGAATGGACTCCTTCGGCGTCGGGACCAAACACCTCCCGTGCGCAGAACTGGATCATATCCTGCTCCCGCTGTGGCCAACTGGATTGCTGAAACGCTTTAACCCAATCCAATTCTATTTTAGCACCCATGTCGTTGGCATTGGCCAGGAGTGCAGAAGCTCCCTCAAGATTCTGCTCAAGATATTGGTTCTGCGCCAGGAGTATATCCGCCTGACGGTAGGCTGCGATACTTTCAAAGGTATAATTCTCCTTGTACCAGGCTTCCATATAGATATCGACCCAGTGCTCGAAGATCTCCCGGCGACGATCGACGGCCCGGTGCATGACAACGCCGCGCCGCAGCATACGGTAGGTAGTCGTCACGGGATGATATCCCTGAAGACCGGAGGTCTGGATTGCCCGGTCACCCAGTGAAGCCAGCATCCCGTGCCCCATCATCGGCATCGAGAGATCCTGCGAATCCTCGAGGCGCTGTATCTCATTCTGAAGTTCCTCGAGATTATAAGACATCAGTTCTTCGGTATCCAGATGCGGATCCAGGCGTTGAAGCTGACGGACCAGCTGCCGTTTGAGCTGAAGGAGCTGACGACCCTCGAGGCGTTCCGACTGCAGAAGCTGTTCGAAATATTCGCGATAACCGCCATAGCTCAGCCGCTGGAACTCGACGGCCTCACGACGCCGTACGGCGCGATCCTTGATACGCTGTAGCTCGAAGGCAAAGGCCGATTGACGGCGCAGACACTTCGATGCCTCATAGCTCTCGGTCTGTAGCCGCTGATGGGCAAAAAGACGGTCGAACGTCTTCTCGCATGCTATTTTGTAGGCTTCTCGATCGAAGCCCACGCGAACGGCCTTTCCATTCAACACATGCCGGCTGCTTCCCCGGCCGTTCGCATTGGGGCTTAAATTGATCGAGTTGGTAATATCCCGTCTGCTGACCATAATATGGATATGCCAGTTGTCGCCAGTCTTGGACATCATGGGGCGCAGGATCTCGTCGCTGCCGCCCACCCGCACTTTGGACTCCCGGACATATTTACGCTCGAGGGCTGCAATCTGCTGCTGGAGTTTCTCATCCTGCCCCTTCCCGAGGTGTTTCTGCAGAAGGGCTATTTTGCGGTCGATACGTGCGTTGGTACGCACCTCGGGATCGTGATTCTTCCAATAGCGATCCTTCTCGACCATGCCATACCATAACAGATCATGATTATCATGAATCTCGGGATGCCCAAAGTTCCGGGCGTAGGCATCCATGCATTGCTTGGCATAATCCTTCAGGTAGCGCCGCATCAGGTCGTCCTCAAGGGTATCGGGAACATCCTCGCCTGCATCGACGAGGGCCTGCCGCGTATCGGCGATCGTCCGGCGCAGATGGGTGAGTTCCTCGGCCGAGGGCGAGATCGAGAACGTATAATATCTGGCCTCCCGACGCTTCAGGCCTCGGACGTTCGAATCGATGCGTTTGACGAGATCCTCCGTGCTGAAATGCTCACTTTCTCCGTTAAAGAAATACTCGCGGCCCTCGACTCGAACCACATCGTTCTGTTTGTCCAGGTAGGCAGAGAACTGACGGGTGTTTCCGCCTTGGGCAAGTGACTCCTTTTCCAGATAACTTGCATACTGCACGACAGAGCTCTGACCGTATTGTGTATTATCTACAAATTTTGTGACGTACATAGTTGTTCGTACTCGAGTTTTATCTGCATGAAATCTTCTTGCGAGAGGCGGATCTGCATGGCCGCACGACCGTCGAAGTCCGTAGCTGGTTTCGCCACCGACAACATTCGTCCCAGCAGATCCAAGGCCCGGGGCGACGAACTCTCTGCGACGGACGAAGCACCCCCGGGCTGCGCATCCTTCGACTCCATGATATACGGATCAGATTCATCATTTCGGGTTTCCCGTACGAGGCTTTTGATAAAATCTTCCGTACGCTCCACGGGGCCGATGAGCTTGGAATATTTTCCATCAAGATTCGACAGTACATTCACCATACGAGAAAAATCTTCTGATGATGGCATATCGACTCCGATATTCGAAGCGTAATAATGGTTTATGATTCGAGACGCGGCCTTCGATTTAGACAGATGATTTCTCTTTGCAATCTCCGAGAGTTTACCATCCGCCGCACTTGAAATACGAATCACTTTCTGATTTTTCTCTTCTGCCATACGCCCAATGTTATCCAAAACAAAAATAGACATTACATACCTGCGAATCAAAATATTACAACTGACGCCGTATGCTTTAATTAATAATATTAATATTATTAAATAGAGAAATTATCTGATCCATAAATCAATAAATCCGCCTTGATTTTTTTATAGAATGACTGCAAAAAAATTAGGATGTGCGCGAATTATGTCGGAACGCAACGATGTGATTGTCAATATAATACAAAGAAATGTAACATGAAATGTTACATATTTACGGTATTTTTCCGACACTAATAGCTGTATAATATATTTATAATCAGTCAATTAGTCGTCTTGTAAAATAACCAGAATCACGCTTCAGCGTGATTCCCGCTTGTTCACAGGAAAGATGTTACAGGAGAGCCGGCATCCGGCAGGCTGAAAGGCGTCCGGCAAATGCGCAGAGGTCATGCGCATTTGCCGGAAAGATCGCGCTTGCGTGATCGCGCCGTCGCCCGCCGGATTCCGACTCTCCGGAAGGCATCGGCGGATACCGGGTTTTGGAAAATCTGACGATTTTCCGATGCCCGTTATCCGCAAAATTCTCACCCGCCCCGGCGGGTGAATCGGGCGGGAACATTCGCCCGGAATTTTAGATGCCGGTAAGATCTTTCCACCTCTCTCCGGCGAAGCCGGGTGGGCGGCAGGCAAGCCGCCCGCATTCCGGACGGCACACCGTCCGGAATGCCCTTTGCTTCTTTCTTCACGAAAGAAGGAATCCCCCATCGGGGGAAAAAGGGGGATTTGTCAGCCGACAAAGCGAGGCTCCGGCGGAGCGCATGGAGGCGAATGGACAAATTCATTGTATTTGTGCCGAGCCCGTCGCTGGTGCAAATCGCTTCCGGACTGCGCCGGCGCAGTCCGGAAGCACCGCCGAAGCGGGAAGTCGATTCGCGAAGGGAAGATGCCGGAAGCGACAGCGGGACCTTCGGATACGCCCGGACACGCTTCGGCAGCGTCCGCAGGCATGGACGAATCGGTCGAGCCCCTTCTGCCAGCCGACCGGTCAGAACCGGCTGCCGGGTGAATGCGTTTTCTTGGGTTCCGGTTTCTTTGGGGCCATAAGCCAAAGAAAGCGGACGTGTTTTTGCTTCTTTTGTCACGTCGCAGGACAAAAGAAGGTTTCCCCTGCGGGGGACGGAAGGGGGCAGCGAGGAGCGAACGGAGCATTTTGAGCCCTTCGACGGAGCTCGAAAGGCGACAAGCGACGAGCGGGCGGACGACAGCCGGCCACAAGGTCACGGGCTTGTGGCCGGACGCCGCAGGCTACCTCTCTCTGCGGCCGTTTCGGCAGCAGGTAGGTCCGGTTCCGACGGACCGGAGCTTTCTTTGCCTCTTTCTTTGGCTCTCGGGTGCAAAGAAAGAGGGGTGTCGGGATCTGCCCGACGAAAGGGCCGGCTGGCCGGCCGCCGGCTATGGCCGGATCCGCTGTCGGGCTGCCAACCGGAGAAAACAAGCGCTCCGGCCGGAGATTCTGGTTCGGGATTAAACAGATGTAACAATTCGATTTATCGGGTCGTTACATTTTTTGTATAAGATGACAGGCAACGAGACGGCAACGGTTTATTTACAATTAATTGCACGAAAATACCGCATTTCAAATAACCTCTTGCAAGATACGAAAAATTTTCGAGATAGACAAATTAACTCGCAGCCGTATTTCACGATAGAGTTGTTGTTAGGAGCACGTAAATTTGTGAAACCTTCATTGCTTCATGTTTTGCTACTGTCCACATCACGAAGTTTCATAATATCCAACCTGAGAATTATTCGGAAAGACACTACGTCGATTTTAAAATTTTGTAAGCATGTGCTCGATGACCGGGTAACAAAACCGGGTAAAAATCTGTCAACCCTGAATTTCGTCTGTCGGAGAGGCAATCTTTGTAAAGATGTTACAATGAGTTTTTATTGTTGACACAACCTTTTAATCGGTTGTACTGGATATCTTTGTACAGGTAAAAAGATGCAACACTTTGCAGAATTATTAAATGGGAATTGAATCTATGATTCAATTGTCTCTAAGCGCAAAACTAGAACGAAACAAAAACAAAGTTTCCTTAATGGGCAGAGAATAAAATGGGGGAACTTCGGAGGGCCCCCTCCATAGGGAAGTTGATCGACTCCTCATTGGAGGCCAAAGGCATATCGGGAAAAGAGTTGCCCGAGAAAATCGGAGTCAGCTCCTCCCGGATCAACGATTTTGTGACGGAACGTGCGGCGCCGACCTTAACAATAGCTCGCACATTATGTCTGGCATTGAGCATTTCTCCGGCGGAAATGCAGGGTATCAAATGATCGACAAACAGAGATACCAAAAGGCCGGAGATTTACTTCCGGCTTTTCTTTGTCTATTCCGTTGTTGTCCGCCGCAATGTATGACCGGGTTGAATCGGCCGGATACTTCCGGCAATATTTTTTTTGTCTGGAATTTGCCGGAACGGGCAATATGGCGTATATTTATTCCGATAAAAATACGTTTATCTTCGAATGGAAACTCATTTATTCCGCAGTATTCGCATGCACGTCGTCCGTTTATGCCGAATTCTGGCTTCCCTTGTCGGTAAAAAGAGGGACCGATGAGAGTGGACATCTATATCCGGGAGGCATACACCTGTATGAAGAAACAATATGGCGACGATAAGCTGCTCCTGTTCCATACGGACGAATATTTCGAGGCATATTACGACGATGCGCTGAAAATCTCTTTGGCATCCGGTCTGCGTATCTTACGGACGTACATCGGAACGGGTCCCGACCATCCGCTTTGCCATCGAAGAACTCTCTTTTTACCAAACTCTATTGCTGGGTGCCGGATTGTCCTTCTGCATACCGGAGCAGGCATATCGTGAAACGCTTTGAACCGAAATAAGAAAATCGAATACGGTCGATAACGAATCACAGTCATGCGAATCTTCATACATAGGAAACTCTCGGGGCATCGCCTCTGCCCTTTGCCGTACGACGCAGCAACCCGGTTGCCCGAACAAATAAACGCACGACAATGAACATACGGTTTTCGTACTGTTTTTGGATACTTTTGTTATCCGGTTGCGGTCATTCGCATATCGAACGCGACCTTTTGCGGGCACGACAGTGTATGGCGAATCGTCCCGACAGCGCCCTGCGGATTCTTGAAAGCCTGGAACCTTCGGAGCTTTCCGGACGCGACACACGTGCTCAGTATGCCGTATTGTATGCGGAGGCTGCGGATCGGGCGGGTGTTGCTGCGGCATGCGATTCGCTTCTGCTCCATGCCCGGGAATATTACCGGCAGCAGCCCCATGAGGTTCGGAATTTCTGCCGGACGCTCTATTATCTGGGGCGGGGCAAATTGCGGCAGGGCGACAAGCCCGGCGCCCTGCGGCAGTTTCTGGAGGTCGAGGAGCATCTCCGCCGTATCGACGAGCCCCGCTATCTCGGACTGCTTTACTTGCGTATCGGGGATATCTACCGTTCCGAACTGAATTTCATACGGGCCTACCGTTACTATCGGGAAGCCCGTGACCTGTTCGTGCGTACGGAAGACGGGAAGCATACGGCCGAGGCATTATTGGGTATGACGGCCTCGGCACTGCGGATGAACGACTTGGCCCGGGCCCGCCGCGACTGTTCGATGGCGCTCGAACTGGCCGATGATGCGCACGACGAATCGCTGGCACAAAAAAGCCTCGGTTATTTCGCCACGCTGTACGTCGTAGCCGATACGGTCCGCATTCCCGAAGATCTGTTGCGCCGTATCGAGCAGTCCGTACTCCGCGACACGACGGTCTCCGGAATGTGCACGCGGGCCCGAACGCAGTTGCTCCGCAATCGTCCGGCCGAAGCTCTCCGTTCCATCGAAATGGCTGCACGGCGGACCCTGCGTGCCGAAGACCGCCCCATGCTGCTTTACACGGCTTACCGGGCGAACATGCAGGCGGGAAATTATCGGGAAGCGGCACGGCAGATCGACCGCTTCATCTGCCTGAACGATTCGCTGACCCGCACCGCCTTGCAGAGTTCGGCCGACATGATCGAAAAAGAGTATTTCCGAGAACGTGCGGCTTTTTACGATTACAGGCTGGAGCACCGGAGGAAAAGAGAGCTGGCGGTGATCGGAGCCGGGATTCTGTTGCTCGGCATTGCGGGCTGCGTTTTCCGGCAACAGATACGCCTGCACAAGGAGCGCGGCGAGCGGCATTTGCTTCTCGTGCGGGAGATGCGGGCCGAATATCTCGACCTTTCCGGCCGCATGGAGCAGAAACAGCGTGCGGAGGCCCGGCTGAAAGGTGTGATAGCTTCCCGGTTCGAAATCGTGGACCGCATCGGGAAGACGCTTTACGAACGGGAGAACACCGCCTCCGGACAGGCCGCGATGGTCCGGCAGGTACGCGCGCTTATCGACGGGTTCTCCGAGAACGGAGAGATGCTGCAGGAGTTGGAACAGATCGTGAACCTGGCACACGACGATGTCATGAAGAAACTGCGCCGCGACTTCCCGAAGATGAAGGAGGCGGACATGCGGCTGTTGTGCTACATTTTCGGGGGATTCTCCCCGCAGGTCATCAGCCTCTTCCTGCACGACAGCGTCGCCAATGTCTATGCCCGCAAATCGAGGCTGAAATCCCGCATAAAGGTATCCGAGGCCGAGGATAAGGAGCTGTTCCTGGCTCTGCTCGAATGAGTGTCAGCCCCCTGTTAGAAATTAAAGAGAAACATCGCCGCAATACGCTGTTTATCAATAGGCGTATTTGAAAAATGTTAGATTCTGAACTCTGTGCCGCAAAAGAATTTCGGTACGGAGTTTTTATTTTTGCAACGAACTCAGAGCACCGAATCGGACAGCTTATGAAAGTACTAAAAGTATTATTTGCCACTTCTGCAATGAACAGGCGTATGCCCGAAGTCAGCCGAATAAAGAGCGCGAGGTATTCACATTCGTATTTACGGACGAAGACTACGAATATGCCAGAAAGCATGCAGATAAAACGGAATAAGTTGCTTTACATCGTTGACCAAAAATGATATTGAATAATGTGCCGTTTGATGTTCGTTTTATGCCTTTTGGCATCGGCGAAAATAACTCAAGCCCAACATATTCCCGACAAGGCTTATAGGGGCGGTGACTTCATGCTGGAATTCGGAGCTTTCACGAGTGCGGATGCCAAGATACCGTTCGCAGGATTTTCGCTGACGCCTGTCGGTGGCTATACGCTTAATAAGCATCTGTTTCTGGGGGGTGGCGCGTCGTTCTGCTTCAATACGACCAATGATTTTTTCAGCATTTCTATCCCTATATTCGTCAGAGGAAAGTATTCGCTGTTGAAGTCAAGGATTACGCCATACATTTTATCGGATATCGGTTTCGATCCAGCATCTATATCCGTTCAGTACGAGATAAGCGAGCATTATATCCTCGCATGGAGATTTATGGATCTATGGAACTCGCGGAGGTTTCTATCTTCGGCCTGAAATAGGCATTTCGCTACGTTTGCGGCGGCGCAGGAGCGTAAATTTCGGTATCGGCTACTGCCGTCAGCGCGGCGATTTCAAACGGATGGAGCAGCAGAACGGTAAAATCGAGGCGGTAGCCTATTCCACGGTCGGAAAATTGACTTTTAGAAGCGGGTTTACTTTTTGATGTTAGACCGTTTGGACTCGATATATCGTAATCCTTTTCCATCTGCTTTGGACCGGTGATACATCCCGTTCCGAAGGGATACATCATAGAAAATGGGGCTATCGAAATGACCCTCGTGTAAAATCAAAGCAAGAGGCACTTCATTCTTGGGTCAAATCGTTTAAACACAGATGAATAGATATTTCAAGTGCGTGATTTTCTTTCTGCTGGGAGCCGGCAACATATCGTATTGCCGGAGCGCGGAACCACCGCGATTCGTTCCGCAGGAAAGTTTCCGGGAACTCACGGTCGGTGTCGGTTTGCATGCACCGCTCAAAGGAGACGACTTCGGAAGTACGGAGTGTTATGTTGTGGATTATGCCGTTTACGGATACGACGGCATCGGTTTTCATGGCGGATTGAAATATATTCCGGAAATTCGGGGTATCTCCGACTGTCTCGAAGTGCCTTTTAAAATTGCATGGCGGTCGCCGCTGCGTGAAAGAAGCCGATGGCGGGAGCGGGGACCAGAAGCTGCTGCTTCGACCATCGAAAATCGCGGGAATCCGCTCCCTGCACTGTTGCTTCTTCTGCTGCCTCAGCGTATAGAATTCAATACAGGAATCACACCTGGCTATATTTTCGGCGACCGGCATATCCATCGGGCAAGCAGCCCATGGATAAACGACGGGGCATGGTACGAAAAAGTAGTGTTGAAAAAGCACGCATACTCCATGTCTTTGGATATCGGGATAAAACTGACTTATCGTGTCCGAAGGTTCGTCCTCTCCGTGGCTCCGGAATTCCACTATTATGTAACGGACAACTTTCGCACATACTCTTCATTGACGGACGAAAGCGCGAATCCGGGACATTGTTTCTTCAGCCTTACCGGTGGGTTGGGATTCATGTTCTGATTAAAAAATACCAAACCACTAAATTACTTAATTCAACGATGAAAAACCTTGTCATTTTATCAGCATTGCTATTTCTATTGAATTCATGCACGAAAGACAAAGAATTCGATATGACTGCTTCCGCACAGCGGATGACGAACGTTCAATCGTGCGACGATGGAATCCTCGCATTCGGCTCCGAAGAAGAATTGGCAGAAACACTCGATGCAATGCAAATCTCGGAAACGTACGATATCGCATCTTATTCTATAGCGACACGCTCCGCAATATTAGCAGCATCGGGAGGTCGGTTCTTCTCTCTGAGGGACTATTTGGCAGAACATACGCTTCAGGAGCTGTCCGATGCGGAACTGTCCGACATCACGAGCGAAGCATTGGAATACGAACCTGAAGACAGTCTCATAATAGATCCGTACTTAGCCTCCGTGTTGAATAAGGACAGGGAAATTCAAATTGGAAATAAGATACATCGATTTGTAGAAGAGGGGCTTCTGATATATCCTGCTACCGATAAAAACAAAATCAGTCCGGTATGGAAGTCACAAGTGAATGTCGCAGGATTGTCCCATGGTCAGCGAATCCCTGTTCAGGTCGGAGATTTTAAGGCCGAATTAATCAAAATAGACTATATGCCGCATGAAGAGTTTGAAATTGATTCGGAAGATTCCGACCAAGTGGATATGGAGCCTGTAACGCGTACCGCACTTGCATCTCAGGGAATCAGGTTGGCCAACGGTGTTTTCATCCCGGATAATAAGATCAGACGGACGGTTTATCGTAAAGGTGGAGGAAACGGCAGCTGGCTGGCAAAGGGGGCATCCGGGCTTTTCGGGACAAATGTGACGCTGACGAATAATTTCGACAAGCGCCACCGCATGAAACTGCGAATGTACGAACAGGACTATATTATCTATCGTGCGGCAGGAATGACCGTACGTATGCAACAACGGCGATTGCGAATATGGTGGAGAAAGAAAGCCCAGGAATTTCGATATGGTTGGACTGCGATAGAGTGCGAATATAAATTCTCTAAACCCGCATTTCTCGACCCTCCGAAGATGCCGAATGGAATGCCTCAATACAACAAGTATCCGACAGCTATGAATAAAAAATTTCCGTTTGCGGATTCCAAGATTGTATTGTTCCATATCCCCGTTGCAAATTATGATGTCACAACCGGAGATGCGAACAAGGCTTTGGCTGCAGGGATGAAACAACTCGCCAAAACGATTCAGAGCTGGTTCGGAGAGCTTCGAAATAAAGTTTTGCAAAATAATCCGAGAGGACTGTTTACAACACTGGATGGAGATCGGAAAATACGTGTTATTTTTCCTCAGGGAGAAGAGATTGATACGGGAACCGGTCGGGAAGTGGTGCGTTGGGACAAACAATGGCTTTCCGGTAATTTTATGATCGGGTTTAAATCCAATCTGGCTGATGGAGGATTTAAATACAGTAATGTTAGCTTCTCCCCTGCCAAAGATGTTGCAATCGTTCGGGGACGGATATACGGGGCTGTCAAATACAAAAATGAATGGAGGGCATGCATAATAGAAACCGAATAAAGTATATGATTATGAAGAAGTTATTGTTAATTGGCATTTGCTTGTGTGCGTCTGTTTACGGTACATGCGCACAAAATCATGGAATCCGCGCTTTCGAGGCCGAGATCGGAGCAGGAATCGCTTTTGGAGGAGACAAGCTGAATTTTGACAATGTACGCCCCGGAGCGTCGTTTCTCGCAGAAGGCCGGTATAACTTCACCCGACTGCCGATAGACGTCGGGTTGCAGGTGAACGGAAGCCTCCTTCACAGGGAATCGAAGCACGCGGGGGAAATGAAATTCAAATCGTGGAATATACTGGCTGTTTCCGATTACAACTTTTTCCGTACAGACCGGATTTCGCTGTTCGCCGGGGCCGGATTCGGATATGCCTTCCATCAGGAGAGTGCACCAGTCTCGTTCGACGATACACAGCCTAACTGGAACGGTTTTTCTTCGGCGGGCGACCGGCATGGTGCGTGCTTCATGCCTCGTATTGGAGCCGAATTCTTCCATCGGGTACGCATCACGGTCGATTACCGGATCGAAGAAAGAGCAAATCGGCACTGCTGTCTTACCGTCGGACTCGTATTCGGAGGAGGAAAGAAATAGTCGGGGAAGGTCAGGTTCGGTTATCGGAATCGGTAGGACTTGTTCTTGAGATCGATTGCGTGAACGATGGATATCCGGTTCCCGAATAGCCGCCGATAAATCATTTTAAGCTCATTGATAGTGTCCGGGTGGAAAACGACCGTATCCTCGATTGCCTGATTGGAGGTCTATTAGGCAAGTGTTAGAAATAAACGTCATGCAAAGAAACAATTTGTTGATTATCAATATTGAATTTTGCATATTGTCAGATCGTTGAGCCCGTATCGCAACTCGGGAGCAGTACGGATTCCCTATGTACTCGGAAACAGTCCCTCTTTGGCTCTCGGGTGCAAAGAAAGAGGGATGTCGGGATCTGCCCGACGAAAGGGCCGGCCGCCGGCTATGGCCGGATCCGTTGTCGGGCTGCCAACCGGAGAAAACAAGCGCCCCGGCCGGAATCTCCGGCCGGGGCGCGATGTTGATACGTGAAGGGAAGAGAGTCGAGTCATTTCTCGTAATGGTATCGCATGGAAAGAATATAGACCTCGATCATTTCATCATGTACGGAATATACGATACGGTGCTCTGCATTGATTCGCCGTGACCATTTTCCGGTCAATTCATACCTCAAAGGTTCGGGTTTACCGATTCCGGAGAACGGATGTGCCGCAATATCCGCAAGCAGAAGAGATATGCGATTCATAATCGCTTTGTTTCCACTTTTTTTCCAGAAGGCAATATCTGCCTGAGCCTGTTCCGAGAAGACTAATTCCATATCTCATCAGGATCTATGATCCGACCCCGTCCTTCTCGAATTTCCTGTTCCGCAGCCTGAATACGCGTCATATTCTCGGGTGATTTCATAAGGTATTCGGTCTCCTTGATGGAGTTGTATTCTTCTAAGGACATCAGAACCACTCCAGTTCCCTTGCCTCTGTTGATTATTACCGTATCGGAATCTTCAATGACCGAATCTATGTAGGTCTTGAGATTCTGTCTCAAATCTGAATAGGTTGCTGTTCTCATAGTTTGATATACTGTTCATTTGTTACGTACAAAAATACGTACAAATTGTTGTTTGTGCAAATTTTCTCAAATTTTTATATTCGGACCACTGCCGCCAATTCCGCCTGACGACATTTGGGAAAGATCCATCCGGCGACCTTCTGCCCCTGGTAGGTCAGATGTTGGTTCCGCTTGGCGCGGATCCGCTCGAGGATCTCCGCATCTTGGGGGTCCTCGGTGAAGATGGCCAGGCTGCGCTCGGAGTAATCGACGATGACGACCCCACGATGCAGATACTGCCGCCCGGTCTCTTCCTTCCGATGCCGCACGGCCTCTGCCTCCTCGGCCCGGGCTTCGATCTGCACAAGGACATCTTCAGGAACGAAGCTTGGATAGGTCAGGTCTGCATAAAAACCGTTCGTGGCTTGCGTCTCATCAAGTATGATACGGGTCGTCATACGCTCCCAGGTCTTCAGGCCAACCACCGTATAGCAAAACCCACGGACGTCGTGGGAGACCTCGACGACAATGCACTCCTGAAAGAGAGCGCTCCCGATCGGGAACCATTTGATGCGCTGGCCTCGCCGGACGACCTGCTTTTCCGTGTCATAGACGACACCCGCCGAATATAAAAGAACTCGCGACATAAATAATTCAATATTAGCAATTCAACCATCCCATTCGACGTCATCCGGCCAAATCTCGACAACCAGGCCGGAATCGCAGATCCGGACGATCAACAGCCGATCCGTCGCTTCGAGAAACTCGACTCGCCGATAACCTTTGTATGGGACCTTCAGGGTCCCGATCCATCCCCGCTCCATCTTACCGCTCCTCGATCTCGTAGTTGATGAACTCTCCGATACGCGCCTTGCCGTACATGGACTCCAGAAACGCATGCAAGGTCGGAAAATGGTGGCGGCGGTTGTTGAGCAGGCAGCTCACACCGCCACCGATTTCAAGCGACAGGAAACGGCTGCAATGATTCCAGTCATTGATCCGATACCCGGTTCCATAGAAATTGACAATTATGGTTCGCATAAGGTTGAATATTAATAATCAATGGTTTTCATTTCGACAATTCACAAGATACGCCCCGACGATTCGATGCCCGTCGATGTCGGTTCGCATCCCTTCCCGAAGGTTGCAGGACCAGACCGGGCGGCTCGTATTCATCCGGTGGCCGCAGCAGATCCGACGCCACTTCCAGAACAGGATATTCCGATGCCGGATCTTCATAACGATCGGTTCAATGACGTCCGTCTTCATTGTGTTCCGCGACATATCTCAAGGTGAATCGGCGCACGGCGGCAAACCATGCCTTCGGGGTGTCGATACGCCGGTTCATATACTCCCGGCAGGAGTACTTTCCGCCAGCCTCCGAAAGAGCCATGTATTCGCGCAGCTCGCCGGTCAGGCGGGTGCGGAACAGGTAAAACGCCGGCCATTCGTAGCACAGGGCGAGTTTGTCGGCATAGCACAGTGGCGAAGGCTCCATGCCGTCCCGCCGCGAATAGCAGCGCGAGTGATGGCGCGTGAGGGCCTCCCAGCGCGGACCGAAAAGCCGCATGATGCGGGCTCCGAGTTCGACATGCGTCTCCCCTTCCGGGCCGTCCATGTTCGGCTTGCCCCAGTAGCCCCAGTCGTGGACCAGGAAGGCGATCCACAGGCGGGGGTCGGCCGGGAAGCCGTACAGGCGCCACCAGGCCAGAAAGACCAATGCGGGATGCAGAAGCAGATTGTGTGCTCCGAAAAGGAGGCTGCGGGTACCAGTTCTCATATCGTTACAGGTGTAAAGTTATACAATTTAGCGAGATTCTTCGAGTGTCAGCGACTCAGGCCGGAACGAGATCCGGTAGCAATCGACATCCAGGAAGACGCATCTGCCGTATTCGTCGGTCTTGCAAAAGCCGATGATCCGATGGCCCGGGAATTTCACGCCGTAATTGTTCGTAAAAGTCACCTTGTCACCGACCTTCAGCGACGTTTCGATCCCGGCCTCCGCGGCTGTATCGAAGACTTCAGCTTCATGGGCGCGTCTCCATCGACGGAAGTCCTCGGCATAGTCGTGAAAGAACATTTGCAGTCTCTCGTAATTCTCATTTTTTTTCATAGTCGATATTTTATTTCGTCTTGAAACTCTGACTCATCCTCGTCACGCCCTTTATCCTTTCTATGGGACAAACCTTGTTTTTCGAAGGCAGGCCGGGAGGAAAATCCCCTTCCTGCCGGGACGGACGGTATCGAGATTTCAAAGAACGGGGGTCATCCCCTTACACGTTGCCTTCAGAGCCTTTCTGCTACGGACACCGAGAGCCGGATTTTGTCAAATAAGCACAGGCTGCCGAAAAAGACATAAAACGGATTCTTTGTGATGAATCACAAAGAATCCTCCTCACGGCAGCCGAAAACCGATGAACCGGACGGGGGTTCCGGAAATTATTTTTTAAGAAATTTCTTCAGCGTGCCCCGGCAAAGCCGGGGTAAATTTCTTAACCCGCAGGGCCCGGAGGAAAATAATTTCCGGGTTCATCGAGACGGCAAAATCCGGTGATCGACCTTTGTAGCAGATAGGACCTGAAGGCAACGTGCAAGGGGAGGAGAACCGGGCGTAAATCGGGAACCCGCCAACCGGACGGGATGCGCATCCCGGTCTGTCTGAGAAAAACTTCCGCTCTCCCGACCGGAGGGAGGGGCGCTGACGGAACAGCCGGCCCGCGCCGGAACAGCACGCTCCCCGAACATGAACCCGGAACGGCCGGAGCCGGGAAAACAGAAGGAGAGCCGCCGGGGGCTCTCCGGGAATCAGGTCAAACCTTGATTTCCTGTGTGATCTTCAAGGTCCCCGCATACCCGCGTGCCCGAAGTTCGTCGATAAGCACCCGGGCAGGATACCCTGCCAGCTCCGGATTCCCGGAACCGCGTCGTCCCTGAACCCGCTGCGCCCGGATGCACTGCTTGCACATTCTGGAATAGCCGTCCGAAGAAAACGGGGTCTTCCTGAAATGATCCAGCGTGAGCGTGAGACCGCACGAAGCACACTTTTTCGCTTTGTTTTCCATAAATTCCAGCCGACTTTACCCTCCTGGCGCCGGAGTTCTATGCTGCCGAAACGCTCGGAACAGCGAGGCTGTATCAGCCGATCGGGGCGACTGCCCGAAAGCAAGGAGCCGGAAGGAAGTATTTGACGGCGGGGACCGACATGCGCGGAGCGCGGACAAATAGTTCCGCACCGGACCTGCGGACGTCCAGGCTCCTGGCCTGGACGGTCCTTGCCGCTGTCGCAACGATTTCGGCTACCTTCGCCGAGTGTTGTGAGTGAGAAGGCATACCGCTCTCCCCGGGCCTCAAGCGAGCTTGCCGAGCGCAGAGGACCGCGAGCCGGGGCCGGCGAGTTCAGGGGCGCGGGCTTCTTTCTTTGCCGCCGGTTTCTTTGGAAGCGAGACCCAAAGAAAGAAGCGATGAAGCCGGGTGCTGCCCGGCAGCCGGTCATGGCCGGGTCCGCTGCGTATGGATGAGCGAAAAAGGGGCTGCTGCCCCTATTCTGCGGAATCCTCCTTCGGCGCATCGCAGAGAAGCGGTACGCCGAGCTGACGGCCGATGTATCGGACGGCGTGCTGGACGTCTGTCAGCACCGAGAAGAGAAACTTCGGGTCTTCGCGGATCTGTTCGAGCCATCCCTTCAGATAGGCCGCATTCTCTTCACGCAGGCTGCTGAAGACTCCGAGACCATATCCGGCCAGTGCGGCGGAGAACTCAGCGACGAGCTCCTCGCGGCCGTAGCGCGTGCGGTCCTCGAGATGGCGGTTCAGGCGCGAAGCGGCACCTGTCGAATGGCTCATTTCATGCAGGAGTGTCGAGTAAAACGCCTCGAGGTCGGAGAACTGCTCCCTGCGGGGCAGGACGATGCAGTCCTTCGACGGGATGTAGAAGGCCGCATCCCCCGCGAGGAGGCTGATCGGGCAGACCCAGGACTGCGTGTCGAGCATGTGCTCGAGAACCGGATGTGCGGCACCTTGCGGCACCTTGAGGCCCTGCTTCCGCAGGAGCTGCTCCCAGCGTTCGGGATAGCGCTCGGCAAAGTCCGTCTGGTCGAGGTTCAGCACCAGATAGTAGCGCAGGGCGAACTGCTTCTTGTACCGGGCCTGCTCAGCAGCCGGGAGGTCCCGGAAATCCTCGGCCGAAATGAAGCGGGGATGCCCGTCGCTGGCTGTGGCGGCGGCATAGTAGGGCTTCCAGAAGACCACGGGGAACTGCCGCGATCCCTTGCGGATCCCGAGACCGAGCTCTTTGGCCTGGCGGAAGGTCAGGTAAGCCGGAGACATGAAGCCCTTGATCTCGGTAAGGATCAGAAGAGTCAGGGCATTGGTCCCGGTGTAACTCCGCCCGGAGACGACATTATACGGAAAGGAGCCGTTTCCGGAGATCCAGGGCTTGTGCCAGGATTGCGTCATGCTTTCGATCTTGGCGACCAGCAGGTCGGCGAAAGCTCTCGAGACGGACTCGAGTGTTTGAGAGTTTTTCATAACGTGAAAGCCGTATTTATCCTCCCGACCAGAGTTCAAAGCTGCCGAAACGCTCGGAACAGCGAGGCTGTGTCAGCCGATCGGGGCGACTGCCCGAAGGCAAGGAGCCGGAAGGAAGTATTTGACGGCGGGGACCGGCGTGCGCGGAGCGCGGACAAATAGTTCCGCACCGGACCTGCGGACGTCCAGGCCAGGAGCCTGGACGATCCTTGCCGCTGTCGCAACGATTTCGGCTACCTTCGCCGAGTGTTGTGAGTGAGAAGGCATACCGCTCTCCCCGGGCCTCAAGCGAGCTTGCCGAGCGCAGAGGACCGCGAGCCGGGGCCGGCGGGATATTCGCCGGCCTCAGCGAGTTCAGGGGCGCGGGCTTCTTTCTTTGCCGCCGGTTTCTTTGGAAGCGAGACCCAAAGAAAGAGGCGGTGAAGCCGGGCTGGGCCCGGCAGCCGGTCATGGCCGGGTCCGCTGCAAAAAAAGAGAACCTTTACAGGTTCTCCATCAGAAGAGCAGCAACTGCCGGGACCGGGCCGCCGCCGAGCCGTCGCCGGGAGTTTCTCCATGCGTGCGAAGATGCTCCCATACAGCACAGCAACGGGTCTGACTCCACTCCAACGGACAGACAATCGGAAGGCCGTTCAGGAGAGGCAACGGCCGGACACGCCAGGCGCCCGAGCAATGATCTGCTCCGGGTTGCAGAGAGTCATGCCAGATGACTTCCCCATCGACACCGTGCAGGATAAAATTGCAGACGGTCATCAGGACGCAAGTACGGTCAATGTCCTCGCCACAGCAAAAGTTCCCCGGATACAATGCGTGGAACGCTATCAGGAAACGTCCGCTACCGCAAGCAGGGTCATTGATCGACATGCCGGCGCCTGTAAACTCGCGGCCGCCCTGCATCCGAACCATCAGATCCACGACGTGCGGAGGTGTGAAGAACTGACCGGAGCACGTTTTGCGGCTCTGAGACGAGACATACGTCTCATAAAACAGGCCGAATGGATCATACCAGTCACCGGCATTCTGAAGCCGGCTCTGCATCAGGAGTACGATCTCCCGGAAAAGCTCGAAGAACCGGCTGCGGACATCCGGCATTCGATAATGCCCGCGGGGTTCCCACGGACATTCGAAGCTGAAGAGTGAAATGATATAGGTCAGCAGATCGTCGAATACCGTTCCGGCATCCTCCTGCCGGGCCAGTGCTGCGAACTTGTCATTGAATCCGGGGCTATTCATGGCTGACCTCCTTTCTGCGAGTGCCGATCTCGCCCTGATCCACCATCCGCCCGTCGATCCATAACTCGACGGGACCCGGCACGAAGCCCCGGCACAGGACCCAATGCCCGATATAGTCGTGATACCTCGGCCCCGAGAAGTTCCGGCCGACAATATTTCTGAAGATCATCTGAAGATGCTCTTCAGACCGCAGGATCGTTCTGCCGTTCTGTCTGATTTCTTGCTTCATGGCTACTGGTTTTTACGGTTATCTGCAATGAATCGGTGATCTCGGGTGAATACCTCGATGGTGGCTGATCCTCCATTTTCATCGACGGGCAGGATCTCAGCCGTTTCGTAAAGGGTGTCATCCTCCTGCAGGGGCGTGATCCGGCAATCCTCGATGTCGTAAATACTGTCCGTGCAGCTCGCAGCGATGCGGTCCGCCTCCTCCTGCGATTGGGCGCAGACCATGAATGGTTTGCGTTCCCAGACTGTGATCTTCACATCCTGGTAATACTGGAAATCTGCCATAATATGAAAGCCGTATTTATCCTCCCGACCAGAGTTCTATGCTGCCGAAACGCTCGGAACAGCGAGGCTGTGTCAGCCGATCGGGGCGACTGCCCGAAGGCAAGGAGACGGAAGGAACTATTTGACGGCGGAAACCGGCGTGCGCGGAGCGCGGACAAATAGTTCCGCACCGGACCTGCGGACGGCCAGGCTCCTGGCCTGGACGGTCCTTGCCGCTGTCGCAACGATTTTGGCTAACTTTGCCGAGTGTTGTGAGTGAGAAGGCATACCGCTCTCCCCGGGCCGCAAGCGAGCTTGTCGAGCGCAGAGGACCGCGAGCCGGGGCCGGCGGGATATTCGCCGGCCTCAGCGAGTTCAGGGGCGCGGGCTTCTTTCTTTGCCGCCGGTTTCTTTGGAAGCGAGACCCAAAGAAAGAGGCGGTGAAGCCGGGTGCTGCCCGGCAGCCGCTCTATGGAGCGGGGCATATTCCCTGCGCGGACAAAAGAGAAGGGGCCGAAGCCCCTCCCGGTCATTCGACAACATAGATTTCGCAATCGACTCCCTCTTCACGCAATTCGAGAAGAGCCCGGCACAAATCCTTTGCGGCCTGCTTGTCCGGGGCGGAATCAGCCATACGGACCCAGGATTCAATGTCGCGGTCGTAATGCGCCGTCTTCTCGACGAGCCGGTCGATACGGTCCACCAATTCGTCGAAATACACATCGGTTTCCCGGGATTCGACAGCTTCGGAACCATCCTGCAACTCGATCTCGAAACAATCCGCGCCTTCATTGTAAAGCACTGCGACAAAGCCGCAATGCTTGAAACCCGACACGCGGAACAAAAGACCTTCCATGCCGTCTTTGCGGTAGGCCTTGGCTTGGCACATGCCCCACGACATGCAGATTTGAGGGGCCGTTTTCAGAATCGACAAGATATAATTTGCCATTTCCATAATAAAAATGCCGACTTTATCCTCCTGGCTCCGGAGTTTTGAATGAAACATGAACGGGGAGGGCGGACCCTCCGGCGGAATCCTCGAAGACATCGGAGAACCGGGTGCGGAGGGGTTCTGTCCTCTCCCCGGGACAAAATGGATAGAGCCATTCTAACAATCCGCAGGAGTGTGGTGCCTAAAGCGACCGGAGAAGGCTTTTTTTGAAAAAATTACTTCAGAACGCCCCGGCTGGCCGGGGATCATTTTTTCTAAAAAAGACGCCGAAGGGAGCTGTGGCAAGAAGGGCGCTGTATCTTTGTCCCGGGGAGAGGACAGAACCCTTCATGCGACAAGATCGGAAGACGGCAGTATGCGGCCGATCGACCGGCGTCCGCATCATAACGCAGGAACTTGCTGAAAACGATGCAAAGAAAAAACTCCCCGGTGTCGATGACACCGGGGAGACGTGTTGATTCGTGAAGGGAAGAAGATCAGTTCATGGAGATGAAGTTCTCAGGACAGAAACACCGCCAATCCTCCCGGTCGAGATCGTAGTAGGCGATACAATCCGACCGCCAGGAAGTGTGGCGGCGAGGTTTCATACCCGCAGAGAGCTTGTCCAGAACACTCGGTTTGAGAGTCCCGATAGCTTCCCGAAACGAACCGTCCGTCTTTCGGTAACTGAAACACACGATACGTGTGTGCAGTTGTTCCAGAAGGTCCTCCAGTTCGGAGGTCTCCTCCATAGCTTCCTGTACGGCCGACGACACTTTTTGCTGGAGTGCACAAGACCCCAAACCAAGCATTTGGTATTCCAATCTTTTACAGGGTATTCTCATCGGTTCGGTATCTAATAATTTCAACACTTCGACACAAAGGTTTCTCAGAAGATTTTCATGCCCGCATCATCATCAACGTCGAAAAGGTCTCTACCAAGACGAAAGCCCCCTTCTCCCGCTTTTCTCGACAACGAGAAAAGGTACGCCATCAGGCAAGGACAGATTCAGTACAACTACGAACAGATGAAAGGTTAATATAGACGGCAATTTTCGAATTAAGGCCGACCGGAACCAAGGCATAGAATGCAATTCAGCTCCAATGCTTTTAGACGCGGTAGACAGACGGTTTAGCGCATAATATCCACACCGCAGTTTGCAGCCCATCTCGAAATCTCCGCATAAAGACGGGTTTGGCGAAAATCCTCCATGGAATAAGTTTTCGCCATATGCGACCTGATATTCTCATTCGGGCTTAAATCATGATGCAGCAACTTGACCAGGTCGTGTCCTTGGCAAATATATTTCCAATCTTCCGTACCCAAACTCTTGTCGCGAATAATTGCCTTCCCCTCCTTGAGGGAGAAAGGGACGTGGCAGTTATTCAGGAATGCTCGTAATAATATTTTCGGCCAGTTGGGATACAAATCATGTTCTGCATCGTTCCAGACAGCGGAGGGTCTTACTTTCTTTTTGAAATTACAGCCTAAATTACGAAGATGGTTGCATATTCGCATATAACCAATATACCTCGCTACGGGCAAACAATGACCCATCGCTTGGTGAAATCGGGGTTTCCATGCTGTTAAGGCCGTGATAACCGAAGGCGCAGAGAACATAACCATCTCTATATCCCGATAATCTGTCACAAATACTGATGGCGGAAAGACATGAGAAGGGTCCTCATAACGGGTATAGTCCATATCGCGAATACCGAATATCAGCGCACGAGGATTAGTTCGGAGTATTTCGGTTACAATCTTTTCCACATAGATACAGCCTTTTTGCCCCTTCTCGTTTTCCGAGGGCATGAATTTTGTTTTATCTGCATCGAAAAACTGTCCATAGACTTCGATATCGTCAAAGTCCTCGACCACAATCCAAACCTTGCATACCCCTTGCGGAGTATGTAATGCCTGTAGGATTGTCGCCTTGGTGTATTCAGGTTGGCTTTGACCTATGACTTCGTTTAGAGCTCTTGGTGACATGTCGATTCCAATTTTTTCCGATACGAATTGCTCTCGAACAAATCGATCGACAGATCCCATTTGCTATCAAATACCTGTGGAGAATGTGTACCCACGATACATTGTATATTTCTAATTTCCATGATCTCCCGCATATTGCGCAGGAAATCCATCTGCCAAACCATATGGAAAGAGAGTTCGGGCTCGTCAATGAGGACCAGGGATTTTTCCTCGGCACGGAATAGCAACTCGAACGTTTGGATTAGAATGTGTTGCTCTCCGGAAGAGAGACCGTCACAAGACAGAATAGTATGATCGCCATCGTCAGCCAAGAATCGGTATCCGAAACGAGGGCTGATCTGTAACAGTTTGTTGGAAAATTGACTGCGATTAATGATTCTTTCAAAAACCTTCAACCGCAGAATGAAGGGTGTTATGGTATCAACAGCCCGTTCCATCAGCTGCAAATAACCTTCGAGTGCACCGTTTTGCGGATCGTATTCGGGAAGATCGCGCTTTTCGGTCAGTTCCCAACGGATTAGGTCTTCAAGAATCGGTTGTAACTTATTCCGCCGCGCATTATATGCGGTCTTACCTCCATTCATCAGATTTTCTATAGTGACAGGTTGAGTCAAGAAGACTTCGCTGAAACGAGAGCGTTGTTTCATGAGTTCTTGCTGCAACCTGCTGGCATTGTCGCATACGGCTGATACTGTCTTTTCGATTGATTTCGGTCGCTGTATCGGGACAACCTCCTCGTTAAATTCGAACGACGAGGTTTTATGTTGCAATCGTTGATCCTTTATATAGTAACACGGTAAGGATCGCAAATAAAGTTTCAGGGGAGAATCCTGCTCTTTCCATGAGGAATCTGCACTATTCAAATCAAGAAGAGTCAAAGGTTTCTCTTCCTCCATATTACCATCATTCGGATTATTCCGGAAAATGACCTGCAAAGTAATATCGGAGGAACAGATTTCATCGGCCTCCTCTTCCTGTTTTATATCACGCTTCTGAAAGATTTCGACACGCCTATCTCCGAAATCGAAAGCGAGAGAGTCGAAATGCGTTGCCAGCAAAAAATCGAAATCATAGGTATATAAGGCATGAATCAGAGAAAGAATCGTCGTCTTACCGTAGCCATTCGGTCCGGTGATGAAAGTGATAGCGTCTTTCTCACAAGTTTGGAATTTCAGATTATAGGAATATAATCCGAATAATCCTTTTATGTCCAGCGATTGAAGCATGAAATCAGAAGTTTTCAAATTGGCGAAGTCGTTCACGCACCTGTTTATTAACCGTAAGGTTACGCACAGAACGGATGTTTCGGGTTCCATCGGCAACAACTACAGCCGTATAGGATGGATAGTCGTCTCCTTTGCTAGCGTTGTTTTGGTGCTGCAGCGCCCGTAGATTGTCGGCGATATCACGACCGCCTTTACTTATTGGGAGAATGTGGTCGATTTCCCAACCATAACTGTTCTCACGATTACCATACTGATCCCATATAATCCATGCGCCGCAGGCATCCTGTCGAAACATCGCCGCGTCGTATCCTTCAATCTTACGGGCTCTCTCCCACGCGGTTTTCTTCTTTTGCTCTTCAGTTAATGACATACAGGTTCTTGGTCGATTTTGGGATTCCTGTTTTAAATCTATCCTAATTGGACTGTTTTGCAAAAATAGTTATTTTTTCCCGATTTCATCCTTTCTCTCCAACTATTCTTCGGGGGACCAACCGGATTTCAAACGCTTTGTTTGAAAGATCCGTGCCACAAAAAATTCATCAATCAAACTACTCTTAAAAAATTCGAAATATACGATTGTCAACATATACATCGATGCAATTTGTAACGAAAAATAGCAATATGCCGGGTGAGCAGGACGAGGATGGGACATAGATGGAAAATGAGAGACTCCACAAACCTTGCGTGGCAACCAATTATTTCTTCTTTTGGGAATGGAAATATGGCGCTGTATCTTTGTCCCGGGGAGAGGACAGAACCCTTCATGCGACAGGATCGGAAGACGGCAGTATGCAGCCGATCGACCGGCGTCCGCATCATGACGCAGGGACTTGCTGAAAACGATGCAAAGAAAAAACTCCCCGGTGTCGATGACACCGGGGAGACGTGTTGATTCGTGAAGGGAAGAAGATCAGTTCATGGAGATGAAGTTCTCAGGACAGAAACACCGCCAATCCTCCCGGTCGAGATCGTAGTAGGCGATACAATCCGACCGCCAGGAAGTGTGGCGGCGAGGTTTCATACCCGCAGAGAGCTTGTCCAGAACACTCGGTTTGAGAGTCCCGATAGCTTCCCGAAACGAACCGTCCGTCTTTCGGTAACTGAAACACACGATACGTGTGTGCAGTTGTTCCAGAAGGTCCTCCAGTTCGGAGGTCTCCTCCATAGCTTCCTGTACGGCCGACGACACTTTTTGCTGGAGTGCACAGGTCGTCATTCCGAAATGAGGTTCGAGTTTCTTGGTCAGAATCCGAATCAAACGTTTGGCATCCATAATGTTGTGCAGACTTTATCCTCCTGCGCCGGAGTTCTATGCTGCCGAAACGCTCGGAACAGCGAGGCTGTGTCAGCCGATCGGGGCGACTGCCCGAAGGCAAGGAGACGGAAGGAACTATTTGACGGCGGAAACCGGCGTGCGCGGAGCGCGGACAAATAGTTCCGCACCGGACCTGCGGACGGCCAGGCTCCTGGCCTGGACGGTCCTTGCCGCTGTCGCAACGATTTTGGCTAACTTTGCCGAGTGTTGTGAGTGAGAAGGCATACCGCTCTCCCCGGGCCGCAAGCGAGCTTGCCGAGCGCAGAGGACCGCGAGCCGGGGCCGGCGGGATATTCGCCGGTCCCGGCGAGTTCAGGGGCGCGGGCTTCTTTCTTTGCCGCCGGTTTCTTTGGAAGCGAATCCCAAAGAAAGAGGCGGTGAAGCCAGGGGGGGCCGGCAGCCGGCCATGGCTGAACCCAAATAAATAATATTGATATTATTTATAGTTAATTATATCCTCTTTCAAAATGGTTGTATGCGGGTAATATTTTGTAATTCATTTGGTTACGAATAAAATAATATTAATATTATTGTTTGATATAACTTTAGAATTTTGTTCATGTTGATCCCTTGTGTATTTTTGTAGCGAAGGGAAGAGATCCACTCTAATGAGTATGACTCTTCATTGCGGCCCAAACTTCGGTTTGGGCTTTTTTTGTTTTGCTATATTTTGCTCAATATTATTGAGTTATAAAAAACGGGACAAAAAAGGAACTTTTCCCATATTTTAGCGACGAAAATTTCGGTCGCTCATCAAAAAACGGGACAAAAAAGGAACTTCGGGGAAATTGATTTTTGTCTCTTCCCTTCACTATTCAACGTCATTTCCTGTTTCTTTATCGAATTTTAGGCGAAAAATAGGATATATTTAGCCTAAAATTCCTTTTTTGCTTCGCGTGCGCGCACATGCGCGCGCGAGTAAAGAAGTTGGCTTATTTATCAGTTGTTATAAAATTTATCAAAGTTGTATAGTGAATTTATCAAAGATAAATTCTTTGATAAATATAGATAATAGGTATAGCGGGACAAAAAAGGAACTTTTTTGAGGGGGCGCGGGACAAAAAGGGAACTATGCGCGGGACAAAAAAGGAACTTTTTTATCCCTAAAATTGGACTGCGGGACAAAAATGGAACTTTTAAACCGGCCATTTGAAGAGTTCAAGAACCTTACGATTCGCTTCCCAGATAACACTCCAGTCCTTTTCGATATACATATCCGTGACACGCATCTTGAGATCTACATGGTTTAGGGCCTCATGTACGGTCTCTTTCTCAATATTGAGCAATCTGGATCGAGCTATGGTAGCCCAAGTATGGCGTGCGGCGTAAAACTGCAGGTTGGGAAGGCCCAAATCGGCAGCAATCATTTTCAAACCTCGATTCAAGGCCCTATTAAACGCATCTGAACTGATATAGTCTCGATAGAATCTGAACACATGGCCATGTGTTGGGTCCCGATATTTGGCCATCAAGGTTGAGATCACAGGCTCTATTCTCACCTGCATTTCGGCACGATCGGATCGCCGGGTACATGTTTTCTGTCGTTCATAAAATAAAATCGTCCCATCGAAATTCTTGCATGAATACATATCGGCTGAGTTCATCCCGATGAGCCCAAATGAGAGGAGGAAACAATCCTTTGCAAGATTGAACCTTTTCGCTCCTGGCATTGTGACCTCCCGATATGGAAGAGCTATGATCCTCTGCAAAGTCTCCGGTGATATGGCGCGTTTGGCTGCGACATGTTCCGGTATCTTGATCTTGGCAAACGGAGCTCTGGAGATAGGCACATGCCCATAGTCCTCGTCATTGAACTGAAATTTTGCCCGATTGTAAATGGATCGCATACATGCGAGGTATAAAGATACGGCCCTGGTCTTGGATGAGCTATTGCCTGTTTTGGCTCGCAACCTGTTTGAGCCTCGCTGCGACGGTTCCTGCTTGATAAATGTCATAAAATCATTGACCGTATGTGAGGTTATTCGCATGATATCGTATGATTCTGCATGAATGAATCGCTGAAAGGCATTGAGAGCTGATATGTAAATTCCACGGGTCCCAGGTTTCATCGTCTCTGCCTGTTCTCTCCAGAATTTGCAGAAGTCCAAACGGAAATCGCCTCCGCCCTGCAACTTCAGTTTGAGGTAATGGACAAGCTCGTCAATAGTCATGCCGTTGATTTTATAGCCTAACTCTCGGGTGATTCTTCGGCATTCATGACAGAGATCCTCACAAAGATCGACAAGTTCATCATCCGTGATCTGAAGATCCGGGGAGAGATTTTCCTCCTCGACGTAAAAGGGAGTGCTTATTTTTCGGGTCTGGCAATTATGCGTAATCCGTAATTTCACATTGTACGTCCCATCCTTCCGTAAATGATTCCTGAAGACACAAACCTTGAAAGTTGCCATTGTTTAATTTTTTTGGACAATTTTTGGACAATTTTTTGGCTCAAAAACAATCATTTTTTGGCCTTTTTTGAGGAATGTACCAGCCGGAGTGGGAAGAATACACAAAAAAAGACACCCATAGCGAATTGTTTAAATCGCTATAAATGAAGTAGATAGAAGTGGGGATTCCTATTGTGATTCCGTTGGGATTCGAACCCAAGACCCACAGCTTAGAAGGCTGTTGCTCTATCCAACTGAGCTACGGAACCGACGCTCGCATCGTCGTCGCGGCGCGATGCAGGTGCAAAAGTACGAAATTTCGGGGCTTCTGCAAACTTAATCGTCCGATTTTCCGCTTTTCGGGACGCGGTTTCGGTCTGCGGACTTTTCGTCTGCGGATTCCGCCGGGGGCCGGCGGCGGAGAATCCGGTTCGCGCAATTGCTTTCCGAGGCGGCTATCGCAGCACATAGGGGACCTCGGAAAGGAGGACCTTCCTTTCGTTCTTGCGGAACTCCCGGGCCTTGTGGTACAGCATGGACTCGAGCGCGCTCCGGGAAAGTGCCTGGTTCGTGCACGGGCCGATGACGAAGTGCCGGATGACCTTCAGCGGCAACTCGATCTCGTAGTAGGGGAGGATCAGCCCGTTCCGTTCGCGGAACTGTTTGGGCAGGTCGGGCCGGTCGTCGAAGACCAGTCTCCACTCCCGTTCGGCGGCATAATAGCGGTTCTTGACATGGCTGTACTTGTCGTGCAGGAAGTCGTAGTCGGCATAGCATACCGAACAGCCTCCGTCCTCCCGCGGGCGGATCGCTTCGTAGGCCCGCGCCATGTCCTCGTCGGAGAACATCTCCGCGAACTCCCCGCCGGTCCTGTAAGCCATTTTCAGGAAATGGCAGTAGGGGTATTCCGCCGCCGCCCGCGCGAACTCCTCCGTGTCGAATCCGATCGCTACGCCCTGGCCGTTGTTGCCGTACGCGACCCACATCGGCAGCGAGTCGGCGTGTTCGGAGAGCGAGAAGGCGTAGAAGGTCTGCCGGTTCAGGTTCAGTGCGGTGAATGCGAACGGCATGTATCCGGATTTGTCCGGAAGATCGTGTGCGGACTGGTAACGCAGGAATGCCTCGTGGAGGCATTTCCGGAAGAAGACCCCCTCCAGCGGATCGTTCATGTAGTCGGCGCAGGATACCCATATCCGGAAACGGTAGTCCGGGGTCTGTCCGTCCCCGCGGTCGGTCACGCCGTTGAGCATGTTGCAGAGGGCGTTCATCGTCGTGTAGTGGTAGAGCACCTCCGGTCTTTCGGTATTCATGGCGGCTTTCTTTTTTTTGTGTTGTCCGGCGTGTCAGCGTACGAATTCCGTTTCGCAGCGGGTCGTGTTGCCGCAGGCGTCGGTCACGCTCAGGCGCACCGTGTGGCGGCTGCGGGCGGGCGGCGTGTCGAAGAAGTGCACGAGCGTCCCCTTGATCGGGAACCGGTCGCAGGGAACCCACTGTCCGTCGATTTCGAGCGACCAGGCCGCGATGCCCGAGAAGTTGTCCCCGGCGCCGAACCGCAGCCCTTCGGCACGCGAAAGGTCGGCGCCCCGTTCGAAGAGGGGCCGGACACGGGGCGGCAGCGTGTCCGCCACGACGACGAAGTCGCCCGTCGAGCGGGTCGCGGCGCGCACGATGCCGTTGTTGCATCTCCCGCCGGCGGCCGAGAGCCGTCCGTGGCGGTTGCGGACCGCCAGCAGCGTGCGCAGTTGCAGCGGCCGCGGGATGTCGGCGCGGATCTCCGCGGTCGCGGCCAGCCGCAGCGGCGTGGTGCAATCCAGGAACCGGTAGGCGGGCGAGAGGACGACGACGCCTTCCGGGGCTTCGGGGGCCGTGCGGATCTCCGGGCGGACGAAGAGCGGTTCGTAGAGCGCCCCGGCCGGAACGGTGACGTGCGCCGTGCGGCCGATGCGGAGCGTCGAGGTGCGTTCGGGCCGGAGCGCCGTGGCTGCCGGGTCGGCCTTCGCGTGGAAGGTGTCGGCGCGGCCCCGGATGTCGAACTCCAGCGCCGAGCGGTTGCCGCAGTCGTCTTCGGCCTCGATACGGACGCGGCGCACCTCTCCCGGCGCGGTACGCACGATGCCGCGCTCCTCGGCCACGGGGTAGAAGCATGCCGGCGAACGCTCCATCCGCGCCAGCCGGATCGCCTCGTTGCGCGAACCGAGCTGCATGGGGTAGCAGCTCACGGCGTCGCAGCAGCGCGAGAGGTCGTGCGTGAAGCCGTCCATGCGGTATTCGAAGCGGGGCTCGCCGTCCACCGCGAGCGAGACGCGCCAGACGCCGAACGTATTGTGCACGCCGTTGCGGCGGTCGGTGACTTCGGCCACGAAGTACCCCTTGCGGCCCGTGCCGACGGGCTCTTCGCGCGTCAGGCGGTAGCGGCCTTCGGCTTCGCGCACCACGGCGTAGCTGACCGGACGGCGGTGTACGGGAATCCCGTCCAGCGTATCGACCTCGATGTAGTGCAGGCGCATGATCCGGGGCGGGAGGTCGTCCTCGGGGCGGATCACCCCTTCGCGCACGACGTTGCGGAGCCGTTGCGTCGGCGTGTCGCGCAGTTCGAAGTGGAGGTGCGGGCCCATCGACGAGCCGCTGTTGCCCGAAAATCCGATCGTGTCGCCCTGCCGGACGGGCCACTCCGCGGCGTCGAACCGGAGGTCCGCGCCGTTCGAACGGTTGCGGTAGCGCTCTTCGCGCACGCGTTTTTCGATGTCGTCGCGGAACCGTTGCAGGTGGCCGTACACGGCCGTCGTGCCGTTGTCGAGCGTCAGGTAGATCGCCCGTCCGTAGCCTCCCGCGGCCAGCGAGACGCGCGACACGTAGCCGTCGGCCACGGCCACGAGGGGCTTGCCTTCCACGCCGTCGGTCTTGATGTCGATGCCCGCGTGGAAATGCGCGGGGCGCAGTTCGCCGAAATTGGCGGCGTAGAGCCGCGACACGTCCAGCACGGGATAGACGTAGTCGGCGGGGTCGAGCCGCTGGCCGTAGGCGGCCGCGGCGAGGGCGGTGGCGAGAAGCGGGATCAGAAATCGTCGCATGGTTCCGTGTTTTTGGTCATCTCCGAGGCGGCGTCGAGCACCGCTTCGTATTCGTATCCGAGCGAGAGGCCGTATCGGACGAGTTTGGCCTTCAGCTCGCAGGGCGTCGCATGCCGCACCGTGCGGGCCTTGCGTTCGAGCTGGCGTCTCAGCCGGCCGGCCGTGTCGCCGCGGTCGGCCTCCGCCAGTGCGGCGTCGATCCGCTCCCGCGCGATGCCCTTGCGTTGCAGGGCCGCGCGGATCTTGTATTCGCCCCAGCCGCTCAGGCGGAACTTTTCGCGGACGAAGGCCCCGGCATAGCGGGCGTCGTCGATGAAGCGGTCGCTCACGAGGCGCGCGAGCACGCGCTGCGCGTCGCTCTCCGCCAGCCCCCAGCCGCGCATCAGG
>ERZ856578.727-NODE-727-length-67057-cov-11.383458_pt1 | contig 67057 bp, 59 predicted proteins | sample MGYA00514384_ERZ856578 | MGnify/ENA primary metagenome ERZ856578 (study PRJEB29103, sample SAMN06111958) | human gut metagenome | biome: human gut; feature: ankylosing spondylitis patient; material: healthy_person | host: Homo sapiens | place: China:Hangzhou... | reverse complement strand
TGATTTGTTTCTTGTTTCAGAAACAAAATTCATAAACTACTCATTTACAAATGGTTAAATAGTTGTATATTAAATTTTACAGATTTCATCATCAAGCATTTCGCGCATGGTTTGCTCATCTGGAAGATACCATGGTAGTTTGCTTTTACCATTTGCAAAAGAAGCTATCTCATCAACTACTTCCTTTTTTGCTTTTGCAGCAGCCTTTGTTGCAATATCTTGATCATTTTGAAGTCTCTTTTCCTTGCTTAAAGCAGATACTTTTTTCTGAAATTCTTTGAAAATTTGTGTGTACGGAGACAGAATCCAGAAATTATCAAGAAGTCCTGCATTATAATTGACAAGAATCAAACTTTTAAGCCGAGAAAGTTTCTCATTTTTCGTTTTAAGACGATCTTTAATTTCTTGATATCTTTCACTCGTCGCTTGATGCTTTTCCAAATCATCTAGTTTTAGCTGATATGTGCTAGCAACCTCTTCTTGCTTTTTAATATCACGCCTTAATTCGGAAATTTTACCTTCTAGTTCTTCCTTTCTTCTTTGTAACTCGCCTACACGTTTTGCGACTTTTGTATCTGACTTACATTCTTTTGTATATGCAGTTTCGGACTTTTGCTCAAGGTCTGAAGCTACTTCAACAAAATCTTCAAACTTACGAATATCGGAGAATTTATCAACTAAAGTTTTTAAAGCAGCAGGTTCATTAAAAACATTCAATTGACTCTCTCCTTTGAATAGACAGTATCTTCTGATATAGGAATCAAAACAACTGTCAATAAGAGATTTCCCCGTACGAAGCATTCGTTCTGTACCATCTGTCTCATAACCACGGAATGAATAATTGGTTACTTTGCAGTCACCATCCGACATTTTTTCAAAGGTCAAGCTCTTTGTAACTTCTTTTTCACCATTATGCTCGAACAGCATAGATACGGACATAGTATCTACTTCACCTATGGATAGTTCAGATTTGCGCATTTCTGAAACATTTGATAACTCTTTAATTTCCAAAGATGTGTTCAACAGCCACTCCAAAGCTTCGAAGAAAGTTGTCTTACCATCGCCATTGCCACCTATAATAAGAGTCAACCCCTTTGATAATTCAAAAGTGTTTTCCCCATAATAGCTGCGAAAATTTGTTATGACAATTTTTTTGATTATCATTAGATATTATTTTTTAGGAAGTTTGTTACTACAGTATAAATCTCTTTGTTATTATCTCCATTATTTACCCCAGAAATTATTTGAGCTACAGTTTTAACAACGAGATTGTCAGAATATAAAGCTATATTCAAGTCATTGTATTCGGCAGGATTATACTCGCCAAATCTAATTAAATCCTCATCTGCAAGGACTGCTTGGAGAATTCTGTCTCCATTTGTTACATATTTTTTTGCCATAACTTAAAATAGTGATAGGTTATAATATGATGTAATATCGTCAAGTTCTTTTAATGTATCATCGCTATTTTCAGAAAGTAATGAAAAGTTTCTTACTCTTTTAAGTTCATTCTCTAATAAGCGCCTTTCCATAGAATACGACTCTGACTCACTACTCACTTCTGGAGCTACAACAAGATCATGAATTATAGCAATATGTTTATCTTTATGCGTGCGCAATATTCTTCCTCGCCTTTGTATGAACTGTCGAGGATTTCCAGTACTAGCACAAAATATTGCTAATTCACTTCTTGGAACATCTACACCTTCATCCAAACATTTCATTGAAGTAAGTACTTCGATTTCTCCTGCAGCAAAACCTTCTAACATAGAATCTCTATCTTTTGATTCGGCTGTAAATTTTCTTACTGTAATATGACTATCAACATTTCTAACAACAGCAGAATACTCATCTATTAAGTGTTCTGAAAAGTCATCATTAGGCATAGTCTCAAAAGCGTCATAATAGTCAGCCTCTTCGTTATCAGGTCTCACACCTTCTGGTACATAAACTAAAGTATATTTTAGATTCCCTTTTTCTTGGAATCTCTCCTCTATGATTTGTCTGAATACTTTTAACTTATTATGTGCCTTATGAATAATTCGTTTACGCTTTAACAATAATGCTGTGAGAATTTCATTGTGTTCATCGAATTTATCGTTATTAAAGAATTTGGCTAATTTGATAGAAAGTTCTACATATTCATTCATTTCATTTGTCGTTAGTTTTACTAAATGAGGATAATAATAATAACGACAAAGAACTCCTTTATCTATAGCCTCTTTCATTGAATATTCATAAGTAAATTTGTCTTCAGCTCCAAAAAAACGTTGAAGAACTTTATTCGCTACATCATCGAATTGTCTTTCCGGAGTTGCAGACAAACCAATACGACGTAAATATGGTATCCCATCCATAAGTTCCATAATACGCTTTGCTCCCATATTGTGCGCTTCATCTGCTATTAGAAGCAATTTTGCTTTAGGAAAAACTGTTAATGCTTTAAATACCGCAGTTTTAGTAAATGATGCATAGGTCGAAATAATGATGTAGGATAGTTTATTATCTTTGCCCCTTAGCTGTTCGTTCAATGTTATTGAATCGATTTCATCATGCCACTTAAATTTGGAACATACCTTGACTATATTATTAAAATTAAACTTTTTACATTCTATCTCCCATTGATTGACTAACGTAATTGTCGGCACAAGAATTATAGCTTTATAATATCCACATCTTTTGTATATTTCCAACAAGCAATTTAAAGATGTAATAGTTTTGCCTGTACCTGTTGCCATAGCAAACAATCCCTTCTGCTTATTACTTTTCCAATTCTCAAATGCCTGATTTTGATAATCTCTAGGTCCTGATGAATAAGGAAAACTTGGAACAGAATTAACAATAATTGATTTGCTCTCATTACTCTGTCTAATAGTTTCTATTATAGCTTCTACTCTATCTTTAGCTCTCTCTAAAGCTTTGCATATAGATGCAGAAGTGTACTGTTGCATCTGTTTGTTTAAAATGTTATATTCTGACTCCAATAAATCTGTTAATGATTTATCCTCAATAACTTTCGTTATTTGGGTTGTAATATTCTCAACAGAGATATAGGAAACTGTTCTGTCATTCTCTTGAATAATCAGCTCGAACTCTTCATGTATAGCATTGATTTTGGCAGTTTCAATTGTGCCATCCCAATCACAAGAAACAGTCAAGCTTTCAATATTGTCAATTAAAGCAGTTCTTGAAAAGTTACAAGAGCCATCAAATCCAACAATATTAACTCCATCATAGAATACTCCAGATTTGGTATGAGAAATACCTACGTTATTTTTGGGAGAAATTATTTTTATTTCTATTCTATCATTACGAATAAGCCACGCTATACAATCAAAAAAATGCTTGTCTCTTTCTGTAAGAGTTTTATATATATTCTGTATATCAGATAAATCAAAACATGGTAAATCTACATTTGTATTTATACCTTTTGCAATGGCCGATTTATCATTCTCTGTTAGTATATCATTTATGATAAGTCTCATCTTGCCACCATTGTACAGGAATGTAGCAAATCCATTAGCAAGTACGCTAATAGCAGAAGATGAAAAGAATCCAAGCATCAAATCAAACTGTGTTGCATTACACAAACAATCCGAGAAGAAACCTATAGGTTCCCACTCAGTGCGCGATTTGTAACGCCTGTGGTTTGGCCATATGATGTCAGTCTTAAGCATTATTTATAAGCATATTTAGATGGTCTTCAATATTATCAATCTCTACATTCTTAATTAATGCATATCGTTGATAAAAATCTTTAAGATGTTTTTCTTTTAATATGGTAGCGTCATATATGTAGATAAACAAATATTTTAATAAAATTTGATTATTCACTAGCATGGTCTTTGATGCAGAATTCCATATAATTTTATCCCACAATATACCTGATACATTTCTGTCTATCTGACTATATTTATTTAAGATATTTTCAAAAGTTACAGTATTATCTTCTGTCAATATATATACAATAGCCTTAATCATTTGCAATAATGTTACAGGCCTAAAAATTATATTTCCTCCAGTATTATTATCACGATATTTGCTAGCAGCTGTTTGTGGCTCTGCGTCTAAATATTCTTTAACTTCAGGAAAGACTTGTATGAATAATCTCCAGAATTTATCAATATATTCACAAAATGATGATATTAGTTTTTCGTCAGGGCGAGTTTTGAGAAAATCTTTCAATTTTGCTCCACTAACAGTCCTCTTGAAGTAATACCATTGAAATAATTCTGCATTACACTCATACAAAGTGATTAATGAAGTGAATGAACTTTTATCAGTTGTTGCGATTGATTTAGTGTTCGACACTTTCATTCTTTCTCCGCTAAATAGAGGATGTGACTCCAGAAGTTCACGTGTAGCAATAGCAACTATATCATCCTCATCAAGTGCAATTATATCACCTAACTTTACAGGTTTAGCGTATCTATTGAGTGTTGAAAAAATTCGTCTTGATTTCTTCATTCCTTCAGTAGTGGTACTATGGCCAATTAGCATAACGCTAACCGTTTCATTCTCTAACGCAGGATTTTTCTTTAAAGCATCTTTGATACCTTCTACACGATGTTGACCATCTACGGGAAAGATTTTTTCCCTACCATTTAGATGCAAAATCCCCACATTAGGGAATATGTCATCCTCTAACTCAAAACGTATCTCTGTCCACTGAGGTTCGCCATCATATACAGCCAATACAAGCGCATTAAAAAAACGGTCTTCTCTATCAAGTATGTATTGCTTGATTTTTCCACTATTATCTGTTAACGACCTTTGTATACGTTCTTTCAATGGGGCTGATGTGTAAATTTCACCTTCCACTTTCTTAACTAAGTCGTTAATCTGCTGAAATGTAAAATTAGCAGAATAATATATAGTGTTGCCTATTTTGCCTCTTATTGCAGGAATATTCATGTCTGTTTTTATGGTTAAAATGCAGGAATTGCAGGTTGCACATTAACTTTATCTGGTATTTTTTCATTCATAGGTGGTAGAATAGCTCGTATCAATGTAGCTTCTGCCTTGTCTATAAAAGTGTTATCTGTACTCGCATAATATCTGTAATACAAATGATTGCGCCACAGTCTAAACATTTTCTTAATTAAAACTCTGTTTTGTTCAGAATAGTACTCAATTGCTCTTTTCCTTATATTTTGATTGTTTGTATATCGACTCCTGCCAACATATAGTATATGATTTTCAATAAATGCTAAGTTTGTACCCTTAATATAAAATATGTATATACCACCGGTATTGTCAGGTATCTCTTTAATTTCATCAGATATGACAGTATTTGTAGCATCAAGATATTTTATTTCATTAGACCATGCTGCTTCATCCCTAATAGGATCGTTTTCTGGTAAAGCATTATCTTGCCATCTTGATGGAGTATGGTAATACTCTATTCTATGTATGGCATTGTCATCATCTTCTTCAACAAACGCTCTATATAGCATATTCTATATTATTATATAAAACAGTTAGCACAAGGTATTTCATCGTCATCATCGAACATATCTACAAGTAAGCCACTATTGGCTTTTGCCTTCAAGCTCTCTTGTTTCTTGATATAGTCCAATTTTATCTGACGTACTCGTTCTGGACGACTCAATTCTTCAAGTGTTTCACCTTGAATCCAAGTATAGCCATCTTTCTCATACATCATTGACTTCTTATATAGTTCTGGATGTTGTTCAAGAAGCCAAATCCATTCGATACGCTGCTGGAAAAAGCAGAAGTAACAACCTGAACGACTTCGGCAATACTCACCCTTTTTACCATCTACTTCAAATTCGATAGGATTGTAGTAAGCAGGTACACCAACACCACTTTCTTCCAATATTCTAAAAATATCCTCTTTGACAAGGATATCCTCATTATCAATTAGAGGAAATTCGTCCAACTTGCCAACTGGATAATCCGTAGTCTTCAGGAACTCAAACACTACTCGATTGAATGTTTTGATACTTAAATCAAGTAGTGCATTCAATTTACGACTATAATAGAATGACTTGTTTATTGGAGTTGATGCGATCTCAATAGCCTCTTCTTTGATGCCTATTGGAGCCCACTGTTTGTAAAGGTCGGTTATTAACTCCAAATTTTCATTGTGTAAGGCCTTATGTATAACATCGAGACTCCAGATGTTTCTTCTAAATGGGAAAATAGCTTGTATATTTGGCTTAGTAGAGACATACCCCTCTCTGTCTTCATCTCCACGAATACCTACATATGAAACAGCAGGTTCATCTCCAACGAACTTCTCAAACTCTGCTAACTTCATCTTTTGAGTACACCAGCGAGCCTGTGGCGATGGGAGATAGCCTCCACTAATCTTTAAGAAGTGATCAAAAGGTGTTGGCTCTGGGCTACCTTCTGCTGCTTTTAATCGTACAACCTTTCCAAGAAAAGACTCCAAGTTATTAACAAGTTTTTCTGTCTCTTCTAATTCACAGCCCGTATCAGAGTTGTAATATTCCACTTCTAATGTTGGGTATTTCTGCTTCATATAGATGGCTAAAGCTGCACTATCTTTACCTCCAGAAATACCAAGTACATGTCTTACTTTAGTCATTGTTCAATTTTTTTTTAATGATACTTAAAAGTGCATACGCATCAATTTCCCTGTCGCCAGACAAAAACTTATTAATCTTTTCTTCAAGCGTTTTAGCTTGTTTAGTCTTTACAGAACTTAACTGTACGATTTGTTGCGTTGCAGTGCCGTCATTCGAAATCATCTCAAATCGGAAGAAATTGTCTTCGTTAGTCAATCCCTTGTTGCTGATCTCAACATATTTTAGAAGTTCTTTGAAAGAGTGTACGAGGTTATCCATCAAATATGCCTCTTCTTCATCCAATAAAGCCTCTAACTGTTTGTCAAGCACAATATATGCGAGCGATTGATACCATGTTGCTCGATCAGTATTTTTAGCTAAAATACGTGTCAAGAAAGTTTTTTGTCGTTCTGTCAATAAGTAAGTTTTAATTGACGCATAACGTTGTTCTAACTCAACTTTATATGATGTATAGTCTTTCGATTGTAAGCCAAGTTCCTCAACTAATACTTCCTCTAAACGGTTAATAAGGTTAGAGTAACACATACGGAGTTCTCTAATTGACTTTTGCAACAACTCAACATATCGCATTAAAACATCGGTATTTTCAGCAATTTCAGTATCCTTGAAACCTAATGCGCGAGGCAAGTCCTCAAAAAAAGTCTTCTCAGGATCTTTTGCAGATGCCAATGCTGTACGGAACTGAACAGTTGATTTTTGTAATCGTTTAGTATATTTAGCATATTTGTTAAGTTTCTTATAAAATAACAAGAAAGGCTTAATAGTCTCTATCAGACTCTCTGCTGTAAATTCCGCACCCTGTGTCAGATTCAAAGCCTCACGATATTTATTGAACAAGTCAAGTTTGACCCCCTCAACATTGAAAGCCTTAACAGAAAAGCCTGCAGGAGATTTCTGCATAATATCAAGCACTTCGCGAGTAATTGTAGGAATATATATTCCAGTATCATTATAGAGTGAATAATCATTCTTTTTGATAATCAAGAATGCAGGTAGCCATAAATCTATAACGCCTTGTTTCAACTTAAATGGACGAGAACGTAATATTTTTATTAATTCTCCCAATTTTCGAGGCTTTTCCTTGCTGCTTTCAAGGAAATTCTCGCACGTATTCCACAACGGTAAAAAGCTCTCATCAATCGGAGCGTCTAGTATATATTCTCGTCCAATGCGTCGATGAATACCTGTATTATGAAGTAATGTCAAGTATATAGTTTTCTCTGGTGGAAATTTTCCATCTTCGAATCCAATATTAGCGCTTGCACCATTCTCCAAAAGATGAGCAAGAAAATTTACGCGAGCTATTGACATCGCACTACTTGGCTTATGCTTATTAATCATCTCATTGATGTATATAGGAGTCTCACTATACACATCATTGCTGATTGTAGATAGCCACTTGTTAAACATTGCTTTTGAAGATATATCAATTACTTCACCACGATAAATCCATTCCACATCGTCATTAAAATTGAACAGCGTATTGAGGACACTTGCATTCAAAAGGTTTTGTTCGTGCGCAATCAGAGCTTTAATCTCCCTTTGTGCGACATTGTCTTGACTGTCAACATCGTTTTGCACATAGGCCAGTTTATCTAATTGCCATACGTGGTCAATAATTTGATCTGTCTTCTTAAAGTAAGCGTACAGAATCGCCTCTTTAACACCAGCCGAATGCTGTTTGAGATTATCCAATGTAAGACTCTCGTTAAAAATCAGGTTGATATAGCCATCAATTTCATCTTGTGGCTGACGAATTATTGGCTGATCGGAGATTTCATACTTAAAGTATCTAGGAGTTCCCTTACGGAAGTATGACGCATTAGCAAACTCCGTGGGAAGGTTAAAGCATGCAACAAGTTTCTCCACGACATCTCTCGAGCGAGGAACTATTCCTGCAGCCTTTAACAATTCACCTTCAATATTAACATCTGTACCTTCAAACAAGATGTACTGCGATTTATAAGTTGCATAACGAATTATCTTGTGTTGAGTAAGTAACTCAATAATATGTTCTGGATCACTAATTCCAAGTGCAAATTTTGCGTATGCAGATAAACCTTCTTTGTTGAGTTGAACACCTGCCTTTCCAAAGAGGTTAAGCATACCTATCGTTTTGATTAACCTGATTGCCTCTGCTGCGATTCTTCCTTCAAATAAACTCTCAACGCGCTCCAATCCTACACGGATGCCAGTCCAAGCAGCCGAGTCAGGATTCACCTCAGATAGATATGAATAGAAGTTATAGATATCATAGTCATAAACATCTGCCAAACTATATGTTGTATCTATACTTTCCTTAAATGTTAGGAGAGAACCTTGACCTGTCGCTTCCAAAAATGAGAATAGTGTCCGCTCATTTTGGCCATAACGTTGAATAGAAAGAGTCAATGCTTGTGCAGCAAAAAGATCTAAGGGATATAAACTTAAAGCGGTATCATAAGTGATAGATGAACTAGCAAATTTGCTTGTTATGGCAAGATTATATATGTCTTCAAAGTTCTGATTAATAACCTCGCGTTGCAGCTTCTCTATACGTTTTGATGCAAGATAAAGCAATTGCTCAACAGGCTCATTAAATACGATTTCCTTAAAACGACCTTTAACCTTTGTCCATTCATTTCTCTGACTTTCAGTCAAAGTGCGTGCATAAGAGTTGAAATTTTGATGGAGTGTTGTGAGCAAAATAGCATTACGCCGCTCATCATTGATAAACTCTGTAAACTTTTGTAAAAGATATAGTTCCCTCTCTGGGGTGTTCTTTGCCGCATATTCTAACAATTTACCGAACTCGTCGATAACGATAACAACAAACTCCTCACGTTTTTCAGCCTGTTTGAAATAGAGTCTTAGATTCTCAAATAAATTATCTGATGCATTCGTGGGGAACAGATGCTCAGTTAGAACTTTTTGTAGAGATGCATAATCACCGACAATTTTTTCGAATCTAAATCTTACAAATCCATTAAATTGTCCCTTATTGGTTAAAAGTTTATTGCCTTTTTGCAATCCATGCTCAAGTGCTAAAATGAAATTAGATTTACCAGTTCCATATGAGCCAATAATGTTGAATGAATGTACGCCTGCATTAAACGAGTCTACAATCTTGCCAACAACTCCTAATGCATTATGAGTTACAATATAACCCGCAGGATTGAAGGTTGTTTGGGCAATATTTATCGATGGAGTATATTTCATATTAGTTCGCTTCATAATATCTGTCAAGCACATCTATTGAATTTATTGTTGCACGGAACTGCAATTCCTTAATTCCAGCCACATCAGAGAATACGATCTCTGATGGATATAGGTCGCACACGTTTTTAATAACATTAAGCAGGTCATTGTTTGTTAGGCAAAAGATTAAAGCTAATTCTGCTATATCATCAAATGAGATGCTATTTTGTCCTTCAAACTTAATCAACAAAGCATACAAGAATATCAAACTTGGTAGATCGCTGCGAGTATCATAGTTAAACCTATATGAATCCTTATCTGTTTCGCATATTAAATTAAGAGGGGTAAACAAAGAGTTACTATCTTCTACATTAATATTACCAACATTCTTTGTACAATAATTATGGAGCATTACTCCAATGTCTCTTTTAACGGTGTTATCGTTGTAAAGGTTTTTGTAAGTCGTCCCCTCAAAACAAGTATGCTTAATATAGTTCTGCAATCTGCTTTTTTCGATAATATTTCGCTGGCGATGATAATCTACAAATGTGGTTTTATAGATCGTTGCATATTGAGTGTTTATCAACATAAAATGAAGTAACCACAATGTGCCAATATCTTCTATATATGGATCTTGTCCATTTCCATCATTAAATAGATAGTCTGCAATAGGATTCAATTCATTATCCTGCAACAAGCCAATAGCTTTCATCCAAAAGCGGATTGAAGCTACCATATTTTTACCAACACCAAGATGTACAACGGCATCATCGTCATTGAAGTTTCTGTCTGCAATAACAAAGTCGTAACCGCGTTTAAGCCAATGCGACTTACACGCAAACGACTCATGTCCAGAGAATATAGGTCTTGCCATATATTTAGTTTATATTCTTTTCGTTTATCAATTCTTTAATGTCAACTTTTAATAAGTTTGCGATATTCACGAGTATATCAAGTGGAGGCTGGGTGATATTTGAGCACCACTTTGAAACAGTTGAAGGATCTTTTCCTAACTGTTCTGCGAGCCATTTACCTGTTTTTCTTTGTTCTACAAGTACAACTTTTAACCGATTAATTTTTTTCATTGTAATTCAATTACATTGATTTTATGCAAAGATATTGAGAAATAATCAATTGGAAAAATCTTCAGCTATTAAAAAGTACAGTTGAAGTTGAATTATTAATTTTCATATTCAGACTCAAAAATTATAAATAGCAATGGCGTTACTGAGATAATATGAAAGTTCATAGTATCCTGGATTTTCTATATAGTTGAATTTATTCTCATTTACCCCAAAACACTTGTCTGCTGTTAATAAGCTTTGAATAAATGGCTATAAGAATCGCTATTTATAATATAGAAAGTACCCCATTTGTCCATAGGTATCCATTTATTCGGATAGTATCGGACAAATGGGAGTAAACATTCTAAGGTTACTTTAACATCTATACATCAACATCTTTCAGCGGTGCCCCATAGTTGCAGTGGAGTCCCATAAAACCACGTTTGATGCAGGGGAGCTTAAGCGTTTGATAGTACTTATAGTCGTCATCTTCAGTGCAAAGATATTTATACCCGTAATGAGGCATATAGTCCTTGAAGAATCGCACAAGATCTTTGAGGAGTTCGTGGCGGTTCTTCCTAAGTTCATAGAAAAACTCGCAACGAGCAATAATGATACTCCAGTCTGGGTAGTTGCCTACGCCTTCGCTGTACTCCCAAAAGCGGATATAAATATCCAAACCTCCCTTGTGAATACTGATGCAAATACCATTTTCATTCCACATAACACTGCACAGATTTCTGTAACCATATCTCTCGCATAGATAGAGATTGAAATCACTAATCAAATCATTGTAATTTGCTTTATATTGATACATAATATTGAAAATTAAATTGTTAAACCTCGCTTGCGTTTCGGTTTCTTTTTCTTCTTTTTAAGCCGGTTGGCCTGTATCGCTTCCTCTGTATCATAATCCGTAGGAGAGGGCGTGAACAATCCCACACTAATGTCGGAATGATCCACCTGCTGATATTCATGCCGAGGTTCCTCGCGTATGGTTTCTGTCTGTGTCTGACGCTGGTTCATAGTAGCTGAAAGAGCGTTATATTTCAGCTCCTGATCAATGTTCAGAAAACTGAACTGGCGGTCAATCTTGGAACCGCTAAAGGTCAGTTGGTCACATGTGAACTTGACACCTTGCATCTCTCCGGTCGTGCGACTTAGTTTCCATTGCGTATCAATTCCGTACTTCCGTAAGGCCAGTCGCAGCTCACTCCAGCTTCGGGCGTTCGGAACTTCTCGTTTCAAGGCATGATAGATAAAATACTTTACCTTGTCATGACGACGTAACCGCATGAAATTGACATGCTCTTTTCCTACGGCAAAATGCAAACGGTAACTGGCTGTCAGCATCTTGCAGACCTTTTCATTTCGATAACGGTCGTTCTTGTCGCTGATGGTGCGTCCGTCATTATCCACCCGGTTGTAAACGATATGACAATGCGGATGGTCACGGTCAGTATGCCGGGCGATGATGAACTGCGTGTTCTCGATTCCCATCAGTTTCATATAGTCGTGGGCGATTTTCAGCATCAGTCCGTCATCGTCACGGATGCGGTCTCCGTCTTCTGCGGAGAAGCTCAATGATATATGGCCGACCTTGTTCTTGACCTTGTCGTTCAGTAAAGTCTGCAACTCGAATTGTTCCGCTATTTCTTCAGGTGAACCGTAGACACCAACCGCTTTCAGCAGGCGCGACTTATCTTCTTTCAGCACATAGTTTACGCACCCGGAAAACGATGTACCCTTGACAATCTTACCTATCATCTTTGAGCTGTTTTATGAGTTGTGAAATTTGTTGAACGGCGGTTCGGCACTCATCGGCCACACGATAAAAACCGTAAGCGTTGGCTCGTTTGGCAATCTGGTTCAGGTTCGTACTTTCGCCAATCAGTTTTCGGATGATGTCAAGATTTTCTCTTGTAATTCGTTCGCGCACCGTACCGTGTTCGATGAGCGAACGAATTACTTCGCTTTGGCTGCGTTTACTGCGTCGGCTGAGTGCTCTGAGCCAGCCGAATTGTTCGTCTGTAAGACGGATTGTAACTGTATTTTTCTTGTCCATAATATTTGCTTTTGAGATTAATAATTGTGACCATCGGGAGCTGTCTCACCGTCTTTTGAGGTGAGCAAGTGGCCGGGAAATGTAATACACCGGCATAAACTTGCTCCAGTGAAAAAGAAGTGAATCAGACATCTGAAAGTCATCGTTTGAAAAGTCCTTCCGGTGCATGTTGAACCGTTGCTGAAAGCGGTGCTTTCTTCACATCGACAAGCTGTAAATCGAAAGTCTCGATCAGCGTTTTCAAGGCCGGATTCAACGTGATAAGACGATTAAAAATAGCCTCCTTTGTCTCTTCTTTCAGCAGAAAATCGGCGATGTCATAACCTGCTTCCCGTTCTTCTTTTGTCGCATTTCTTTCCATAAAATCGAAGAGAGAAACTTCTATTCCCAGGCTCCGGATCATCTCTATTTTACTGTTCCAATAGTCGGTCGCCCCCAGGTCGGGGAAGAGCAGGACACGTCGGTTTCTCAATACGCTCATGGCATCCCGATTAAATGCTCCGTTCTTTCCGCCCGAAGCAATCCAGAGGTATTGCGGCAGATAGAAGCTGGATATCAAAGCGCTTTTCTCACTCTCCACAAGGGCAACCGGACGTTGCTGGTCAGAGGACAAAAGATGTTCACCAAACAGGCATTGCCGGAGGTTGAAATTCTCTTTCTTCAAAAGGGAATGTACCCACGTGATGTAGTTGTGCGGCTCTTTAATCCGTCTTCCGTTTTCGGGATTGTAGAGCATCACTTTTCCGGTGCGTACCTGTCCGGAAATATCCACCTGCCAGAAGACCGTAGCTCCCGGCCAATGTTTCGAGGTTCCTACATGGTAGCGCAACATCAGTTCTTCGGTAGCCTCCTGTCCGAAATGAAAACTCAGGAACTGAAACAGCTTGTTCGTGTGATACTGCTTCAGGGACTGCCTCATGATTTCCGGTTCAATGAAGGATGGCGCAGGAGGCAGACTGATGCGGGGCTTTGACACTGGCACAAACTCTTCGCTCAATCGCTCTTTGGCAGTCGGGTTTTCGTCAAAGTACATTTTGGGCGTATAGTTGTAGCCGCACTTCTGTTCATGGTTGCATCGCCCTACATAATCGGGAAAACTGATTTGCTTTTCCGTATCGATGTATTTGGCAAAACAACTTTTGCGGTGGCAGTTCGGGCATGTGTGCCGGGTGCTGACACCTTTGTATGGTTCTAACTTGAATCTGTAGTTCATTTTCTTTCTGTTTGGATGTTACTATGCACATTTTCGTAACTCCACAAACCCCTCGGTTGCGAAAATGTGCATAGTAACAGGTTTATTTACTGTATTCTCCATGATTCTCTTTTCTGAATAATGTTCCGATATGGCGTTTTAGAAACATCTTGAAAGCATGCTCTTTCATCCCGTAACTTTCAGCAATGCTGATACCTTCTGCCGTTGTAAATCTGTGAGGCAGATTCAGGTATATGTTGCGGTGCAATTCGCTCAACTGTTCCTGACTAACGGCAGTCTGTACTTTTACGGCTGTAGTCCGAAAATATTCAGTCAGCAGGATGGCACGGTTCACGCTTTCAAGGTCAATCGTACGTTTGTCGCACTCTCCACAAGTCCATCGGGCAAGCTGGATAATCAGACAAAACCGGATAATGTAGATTTCCAGTTTGCAGTAAATACCGACCAAAGCATCGTTGGTTTCCATATCACATTGGCGGGCATTTTCATGCTGCCAACCGTAAAGCCGTTGCTTGGCATCTTCATCGAATGGCAGGCATTGAGGTTGCAACTCATTATTCTCGTCATGCGGACAATCCTGTGCGATCAGCTTGTTGATAATCTGTTGCCACTGGATTTCCAGTTCTTCAGGAGTTTCCCGGTCGTTCCATCTGCTTTTCAAGACAGATTCAGGCATCACGAAAAGAATACGGTCGATGAATCCGTTACTCGAACGCTCACCCTTGACCAGTTCGCCCAGAATCTTCTTTTGGATGGTACCGATAACGGAGATATAGGGACGTCTGATAAAAATGGAACTTTGCGTACTCTTGCGGTCGGAAATCGTGGGTTTCGCATTGAACACCGAAAGCCAGAACTGTTCTTCCGAACCGTTATTGTAACGGTTGAAGTTCTTGAACCAAGCCGACAGCTCGTCCGACCAAAGGCAGAGTCCTCTGGGATTCTGGGCATGTATCAGGCTCAATCCTTCTGGAGTGATATCCGAAACAAGAAAGCGTCTGCGCACGGGAGCCTGCGGAAACTCATCCAAACCGGCTTCCATGCGTTCCTTTTTGCTCATGGACATAGTGCGTTCATACTCGGCATACAGCTTCTGATACTCCTGATTCTGACAATAGTCATGTTCAATGAACGGCTGGAAAGCGAAACTCAGCGGATGACTCTTATTGGCTCCAGGTCGTCCAATCAGTGCCATGTACAGAATGGGACTTTCCAACCAGTTACGCTTCACCTGCACCAAATGGGAGTTGCCAATCCCCACAGCAATGGCCGCTAGGATAGCCGCAGCAACATAATCCACGGGATAGCCCTGACAATCGTGCAAACTACTGATAATACGCTGAATCCTGATAGGAAAGACTTCTATCGGGAACTCGCCGCCGGACATCTTGGCTCCGATGCGCACAGCCTCGCCGATAATACCTTCTGCTGTTAATTTGGAGGTTTCCATAGCCGTGCAGATCAAAAGTTATAACCTCCCTTTGGCTTACGCTTCGCTCCATGTACTATCTCCGCTGCCTGTTCCTGAAGTGACATGGCCCGAATCTGCTTGCGACCGGACTCAATCCATTGTAACAACTCATCTTCATAGAAGTAGAGTTTTTTCCCTCGTTTGTAAGCCGGAATCAGTCCTTTACGCGCAAGCGTGTAAATGGTAGGCTTTGCCTTACGTGTGATTTTACAGGCTTCGTCAATTTCAACAAGACGGTGCTTGTCGGAAGAAGCCTGAGGTTGCAGTGCCGCCACCATTTGCCGGATTTGTTCCATCTGTTCTGTGAGATAACCTACCGCCTGCGGCAGCTTATCAAAAGTGAATTGTTCGTTTGCCATACGTACTCGTTTTTAATTGTTCGCTGGCAAAGGAAATTGGTGTTTTGATGGTGGAAAACATCACCGGAATATAACTGTGAGATAACTATTTATTCTATTATAGTCTTGATAATTAAGCAACTGTATACTTAATATAATGTCTATAATGGCGATTGTTTGGAATTAATTGATAAGGGGAAACTGTTTTTTTGTAAAAATAAAGCGTACTACGATAAAATATACGCAATAATAGATGAAACCTGATTAGTTTTTTTACTACTTTTGTTTATGTTTGAGGCATAAATGACAGTATGAGAAAAATTACTCCAGAATTAACAGAAGAAATATCTAAATTTACTTCACCTGAAACTGTTGCTAAAGATGAGGCGATAGAAGTTTCTAACTATAGAGAACTTCGAAAACACATTGCGCAATTATCTTATGCAAACAAAGATTGTATATTATTCTATCGTGGCCAAAAAGAAGACTACAAAAATACGAAATCAGGCAAATCTACATTATATCCTTCTTTGTATAGAGGAGAGAGATTAGATAAACATGAGTTAAAATATAGATGGGAAAAATTAAATATAGCTAGTGAAATATTTATTAAGAAGTTAAAATCTAAATATCCAAGCAAAACCTATATAGTGAAAAGAAAAAGAATCGTGCAGTGGAGCATCCTACAGCATTATGAAGTAACGGAAACTCCATTGATAGATGTTACCCAATCATTAAAAGTAGCTTGTTCGTTTGCGGTACTAGATAACGATAATGAGTATGCTTATATATATGCTTTTGCTCTCCCATATTATACCAATCGTATTTCTGTAAATTCTGAACATTATTTGACAAATGTTAGACTTTTAAGTGTAGCACCACCTCAAGCTCTCAGACCATATTATCAAGAAGGATTTTTGATTGGGGAAGATGAGTTTAGTGAAACATATACAAATAAAGATGAATTAGATCTCAATAATCGATTAGTTGCAAAATTTAAGTTTAAAAATAATAGTGCATTTTGGGGTGAATCAGAGAGAGCTTTGACAAAAGATGATTTATATCCCCAAGATGATGAAATAGAAGCGTTATGTAAAGAGGTCTCTATTGAATTATTTGATGTTCTTGCTAACAAAAGAAGTGCGGAAATATCTGGTGATTATTACTTATCTTTTATGAGCAAGTGGATTGCGATTGAAAAATTGTTATTTGAATATTTAGGTAAGAATAATAATTATAAACATTTAACCTCTGCAGGATTGATTAAAAAGATTACAAATTCTGATTTAAGGATAAGATTGAATAGAGCAAGAGCGCAACGAAATTTCCTGGCACATAATGTTGACAAGGATATTTCTATTAAAGAGTTACTTAGTAAAGAAGAACTTGAAGAGTTATATTTAGATTTACAAAAATATTTTCAATTGCATTATTGATAAATGGAGGAAATATTAATCATTCGATTAATTTGACTCTGAGGTTAAAATATTAATATTGGGGGCTTGTTAACTCAACTATGCACTTTGTTTCTGTGTTGGACATTTTACGCTCAATAGTTGAAATCTCCAAGTCGCGAAGGGTATGGGCAAAGACATTCTTGATGAAAGTTGCAGTATGAATACGCTTTCTGCCAAAAGCCTTGCCGATATTCCATCCAAAATGCATAATATCAATGCTTTTAAGTTGTGTGTCAACCTTTACGGGCGATATCTTTTGTAAGGTATCGCATGTACTATATTCTGCAACGTATGTGCATAGACGGTTGAGATCTTCTTCACTCATATAGGCAACCATTGTTTGCTTCGTATAGCTAATGACCTTTTCCAATTTGGTTTGAATAGCACGATTCTTTTTTGCGATAGATTTGGTTCGCATAACTTCATATTCTGAAGGTTCAGAGATTGTTTCTTCAGCGGTAGGAGCAGACTCAATGACATCAAGCGTAGTTTGATTTGAATCTTTGACTGTAAGGGCTTCCGGAACAAAAACGGTATCATTGTTATCTTTCATCTTTTGAAAAGCAGAGAAACGAAACAGAAAAGCTTCTATGCGCGGCAGCAGAAACTGATTGAAAGTTGTCTGTAAACTGGCATAGATCGCCATCAAGACAATTACTGTTGCAAAAAATGCAACACTACTACTGAAATCGTCAATACCTTTGGATAAAACAAACTGCCGAGCTAAAACGCCAACGACAAGAGTACCTACCAATACAAGGGAATATAGTGCTATATGTTCTATACTTTTCTGATTCATAGTGATATTTGCTAATTGTTTGTGCGCAAATATATGTCATTTCATAGATACCATGTTATAAATCCAAGAAAGTGGCAGCATTTGTCCTCGATATGTAGCTTTTTTCCTAGTTAAGAGTTTAATAACTATGAATTAAATTCGGCTTTATTATGTAATCTATTATTTTGAATTTAATCTTTTAGAAAATAATAAGATTGTAGTAGCTATCAATATTAAATGTGTATATTTGCTTGTAAATCAATTTTGTAATATGCATATAGTCTATAAAAGTAAATCTATGCCGATTCATATTGATGAATATGAGCATAATTCTTTTGAATATGATAAATGGATCATATCAGATGATTACAGGGAATTAAAATTTGGTTATGAATATAGTATTATAGTTTCTACAAAAGAAACTATCAAAGATTATAATGACTTAACATATGATTCAATTTTGACATCAGGTTTTGTGGAAAAGCTAACGATGTTACTTAAATATGTCTTAGGAGTATCTTTAAATTCCCCTCATAATCAGATATTTCACAAAAGGATTAGAGCTGTAGATTTTAGAGAGATACCTAAAGGTTGGGAAGCTAATATTGATGAAATTGATACATATTTAATGGAAACGCTTCCTTCATTTGCACGGGCTGTTCCTATTCCTACTAATGGAAATATGAAAACCTCTATTTTGGATGAATTACATATTGCTCTTAATAATTATGATTCTTTAGATGAAGAAATTAAAGATTTAATAGCTGTGCATAATAGTGCTGTTGAATCCGACGAAAGAGCGTGTTATCTAATTATGGGGAAACTAATTGACATGATTAATTGGTTATATCCATTAACGCATAGACTTGATAGACGAATTAAAGAAACTTTTCCTGAGCTAATTCCTTTCTTTGGAGATACAACAATAAAGGATTTAATGGGAATTGCTAATTCAAGAAAAGAAACAAGGCATTATAATGCGTCACCTCAATCATCTCATCCTGCATTAACAAATCAAGAGGCTGAATTATATTTTCAGCTTATAGATATTTTAGCTTTAAATATTGTTCGAATAAGACTTGGTTTACCTAAAATTACTGTGGAAGATGAGAAATAATAAATGAATAGGGAACTCTGAGAAATCAGAATTCCCCATTGATAATATAGAATTACTTCAACGAAATCTTATTCGCCGTTTCTCGTTTCTTTGAATTGACCAAATCAGCATAGATTTGTGTGGTGGTGACATTCTTATGCGTCAGCATCTTTGATACTGTGTAAATGTCTGTACCTAAAGAGATTTGGATGACCGCATACGAGTGCCTAAAGCAGTGGAAGGTTATGTGCTTTTTGATTCCAGCTTCGGCAATCCATTGTTTCAGGGGATGATGGGTCATGGAGCGGGTTAAGCCTTTGAAGACTTTTCCAGTGCCCCATTCGCCACACAACTCCAGCGCCTCCTGACTGATGGGAAGAGTAGCTTCTGTTTCCGTCTTTTCGGTGCAGATACGGATGTAGTAGCCTTGGTCCGGGCCGACCTCAAAATCACGCCAGTCCAGCTTCAAAATATCACTGATACGGAGGCCGGTCATACAAGCAAACAGAGAGGCCTGTTTTAAGACAGGAATCTTGCATGGCGTAGCGGCCAGTTTCTTGACTTCATCAAGTGTCAGATACTCTTTCTTGACCTCTTTCCATTCAATCTTTTCCAGGAAGTCGTTCAAATTCTCACGCAGCATCTTCTCTTTATAGGCTATCTTCAACAAGGCTCGGAATGTTGAATAATAGCCAGCTGCCGAATTGCGTGAGATATAAGCATTGGGATGATTGATCTGTTTGCATTTGAGCAGGTAATCCCTGAACTTCTCACACAGTTCCACGGTGACATCGCCAAAGGTGCATTTGCCACCGACAAATTTCTCGAAGTGGTTGTAAACGCAATCCCATTTCTCATATTTTTCCCGTGCCTTTGTTCGGAAGTAGGCGAGGAAATCTACCTTTTGCTTGTTCTTGTCTAGGAACCCAAATTCTTCATTGATAAGCGACTGGACACGGATACAGCGGATTGCCTCTGCCTTGTTCAGCATGTCCTGATTGAACATTCTTTGCTGCTCGTTCTTGGGTTTGGCATAGATATAGATGCCGAGGAATTCGCGACGACTCATCTTCATCGTATAAGGATTGCGGATGGCCGGGTAATAATCCAGATAAAGAGATATGCGGTCGTTACGCAATGGCTTTTGTCTCAAAGTTACGTTGGTGCATGTAAGTGTCATAGCTATATTGTTTTTTGATTAATACTTGTTTTTGTTGCAAATAAAATAGGTGTTATGATGGTGGTATTTATCACCGGAAAATAACTTTTGCCTCATTCTATCTTTGGAGGCTCAAAGAACTTGTCCAGCTCTGCCCGCAGGATCTTGGTATATTTACCGACCTTGATGCGGGGAATATTATGGTATTTCACATAATGGTAGAGTTGGTCCCGTGTCAGATTGAATCGCTCCATAGCTTCGGCAATGGTGTAGTATTTGGGCTCTTCGGGAGCTATGAGACCTTTGGCAATGCCCACATGCTTCTTGGAGTAGTACACCATGATTCCGACTTTCTTTTTGGGAATGGCATTCTTTGATACAAAAGAATAGATGGCCGTTAGTGTCATGCCGAACTTCTCCTGCATGTCTTGCGTGCTGTACCATTCCTTGATTTCGGGATCGGGAGCTTTCTTCGCAAAGTAGTCATCAACATGCTTTTTGCTCCAATAGGTTTTCCCACGTTGAAAGGTTCGTGGAATATTATGTTCCTTAGCGATGTGAAATATCCAGGAATCCTTTACGCCATACTTTTCCTTGACTTCAGCTGTGGTGTAGAAATCTGATATTGGAGTTTTCTCTTTGGGCTTATTCTCATTATTGGAAGCAATAATGTAGTCGAACATCTTATCAATATCCGAACGCCGTACAAGAGTTTTCCCATCAAATCTGACTGCTTTGATTTTCGCGTTTTTGATATACCGATAAATTGAGGTACGGCCTACACCTAAAAATGCGGCAACTTCAGTAGGGGTTAAGAACTCTTTTTCTGAATTAGGTTTTAATTCTGCATCATGTTTCAAGTGGAATTCTTGAATTCGTTTTTTTCTAACTCGATCTTTGTATGCGAGGTTTGCGCACTTGTGTGAACAGTATGCGGTAGTGATCTTGTGGGCGGTAAAAATGGTGCCACACCACTCGCATTTCTTTTGAATTTCAATGTTACTAGCCATTTTAATTATCTCTTTAGTTCGCCAAATCTGTTTCATTGCGTACCACAGCGTTCCAAGGCGTTCCAGGTTGTCCACCATCTGGCAGACAGTAAACCCGACTTTGGGCTTGTGAGGTACACAGGAGGTACAAAAAATGGCGTAAAAAGGCTTAGCAACGATTATCAACGATACTTGAGCAACAAAAAAGGCGCCCGTAAAGAGCGCCATATTAATCGATTATAATCAATTCAACTATTTGATAATCAAGCATTTACTTGCCAATGCAAAACTTCGAAAAAATAGAGCCTAAAATATCGTCGTCGGTAATATCGCCCGTGATTTCGGCCAGCGCATCGATCGCCTGGCGCAGGTCGACCGCCAACAGATCACCGGAAAGCCCATTGGACAAGCCTGTTTCCACACAGTCGATCGAGTGCAAGGCGCGCACCAGTGCGTCGTAATGCCGGGCATTGGTAACGATCGTCCGGTCGGAGACCTCCCCCTGCCCTACAAAATCGGTCAGACGCTGCCGCAAGGCATCCAACCCGAAACCGGTACGTGCCGAAATGGACAAAGCCCCCGGAATATCCACCGGCAACGCGCCGGACAATTCGTCTACTTTGTTCCACACCACAAGCAGGCGCTTGTCCCGGTACTTGTCCCGAAAGGCGAAAAAACGCTGCTGGCGCTCGGGAGGGAAATCCGTCGCGTCCAGCACACAGATGACGACCGAGGCCTGTTCGATCTTATGGTAAGCGCGCTCGATGCCCATCCGTTCGACGGTGTCGTCCGTAGAACGCAACCCGGCGGTGTCGATAAAGCGGAACACAAAACCGGAAATGGTGATCCGATCCTCGATCGTATCACGGGTAGTGCCGGCAATGGGCGAAACGATGGCTTTTTCCTCGCCCAGAAGAGCGTTGAGCAGGGTCGATTTGCCTACATTCGGTTCGCCGGCGATGGCTACCGGAATGCCGTTGCGGATGGCATTTCCCAAAGAGAACGAATCTGCAAGCTGTTGCAAAGTGCCGCGGACTTCAGACAGAAGCGCAGATAGACGGGTTCGGTCGGCAAATTCGACATCCTGGTCGGAAAAATCCAGTTCCAGTTCCACCAACGAGGCAAACTCCAGCAACTGACCCCGCAGACCGGAGATCCGTTGCGAGTACCCCCCCCGCATCTGGGATACGGCTGTCGCATGGGCGGCATAGGATTCCGATGCGATCAGGTCGGCCACCGCTTCAGCCTGCGAAAGGTCCATCCGGCCGTTGAGAAAAGCCCGCTTGGTAAATTCCCCGCCGGTGGCCAAACGCGCCCCGCGCCGCACCAGGAGTTCGAGCAAACGCTGCTGGATAAACAGCGAGCCATGACAGGCGATCTCGACCACATCTTCCCCGGTGTAGGAATGGGGGGCGCGGAAAACGGTTGCCACGACTTCGTCGAGGATGTCCTCCCCGTCGAAAACGGTGCCGAAATGCGCCGTATGGGAGGCAACTTTCCGTAGATCCGAACGCCCGGAAAACACCCCGGAGACGATCTGTACCGCATCCGGTCCGCTGAGCCGCACCAAAGCGATCGCCCCTACCCCTGCCGGGGTGGAGAGAGCGGCTATCGTATCGTTGAAAGTATCTCTGATCATTCGCTTTTCATGTTTCGTATCATGCATTACCGGCGGATTCCCCCTTCTTCTTTCCCGTTTCGCTGGTCAATCCCTTTTGCTTGCCATATTTCCGCTCCTTGCCCCTCCCCTGCCCGTCCGTCCGTCTATCCCAGACAAATGCTCGGATTATGAGGGTTGAGAAAAACTTCCTGAACACCCCTGCCCGGGTGCGGAAGTCAGTCGAGGGAGGTCTTCGGGGTGGCGTCTTCGTCGAAATATTCGAACAGGAAGTCGTTGTACGGAAAACGCTTTACATGGATCTGGGCGGCACGGTCGTAGATCAAACGGCGCAGGGCGTCGATGTTTTCCCGCCGGGCGGCCGAAATAAACACCGTATCGGGTCCGGTGCGGGCCATCCAGGAGCGTTCGAGTTCTGCCAAGGGCAAGCGTTGGGGTTCGCCGGGACGACGGGCTTCGGGGATGTCCTCCTCGCTGCGGTAGGCATCGATCTTGTTGAAGGCCATGATGGTGGGTTTGTCCGAAGCGCCGATCTCGGAGAGGATGCGACGAACCGAGGCGATGTGGTCCTCGAAACCGGGATGGGATATATCGGCTACGTGCACCAGGAGGTCGGCTTCGCGCACCTCATCGAGGGTGGATTTGAACGATTCCACCAATTCGGTAGGCAATTTGCGGATAAAGCCGACGGTATCGGTGAGCAGGATGGGCAGGTTGGCGATGACGACCTTGCGCACCGTCGTATCGAGGGTGGCGAAGAGCTTGTTCTCGGCAAAGACGTCCGACTTGCTCAACAGGTTCATCAAGGTCGATTTTCCGACGTTGGTATAACCTACCAGCGCTACGCGGACGGTCTTTCCCCGGTTTTTGCGCTGGGTAGCCATCTGACGGTCGATCGAGGAGAGTTTTTCCTTGAGCAGGGCGATGCGGTCGCGCACGATACGGCGGTCGGTCTCGATCTCGGTCTCTCCCGGACCGCGCATTCCGATACCGCCCCGCTGGCGTTCCAGGTGCGTCCACATGCCGGTAAGACGGGGAAGAAGGTACTGGTACTGCGCCAGTTCCACCTGGGTGCGGGCATAGGAAGTCTGCGCCCGGGCTGCGAAGATGTCGAGGATGAGGTTGGTACGGTCGAGGATCTTCCGCCCCAACTCGCGTTCAATGTTGCGCAACTGTCCGGCGGAGAGTTCGTCGTCGAAGATCACTACATCCACCTGCGGACAGTCGGCGAGGTAGGTCTTGATCTCCTCCAGCTTTCCGGTGCCGACGAACGTGCGGGGGTTGGGCGAGTCAAGCTTTTGCCAGAAGCGTTTGACCACCCGGGCTCCGGCCGTACGGGCGAGGAACTCCAACTCGTCGAGGTATTCCGACAGTTTGAGCTCGTCCTGCTGGGGCGTTACCAAACCCACCAGGACGGCTGTTTCGTATTCCATTTTTTCGTGTTCGATCATTCCCATATCGATATCTTCCTGTGGTCCTCCCCTGCCCTGTTCCTGCGAAAAAAGGAGAACAAGAACGGACGAGGAAAAAGCCTTGCGTAAAAAGGGCTTTCCCCTAGGAAACCCGCGGGGAAAGTGGAGAGATGACTATTCCTTTAAAATTCCATCAGGCACTTTACGGGATGGCCGGAGAGCTTTTCCCCTCCGCCCAGTGCCTTGAGTTCCATCAGGAACGAGAGAAGGACGACTTGGCCGCCGGCTTTCTCGATCAGTTCGACCGCGGCGCGGGCCGTACCTCCGGTGGCCAGTACATCGTCGTGGATGAGCACCCGGTCGCCGGGGACGATGGCGTCGGTATGGATCTCGAGGGTGTCGGTGCCGTATTCCAGGTCGTACGTAACGGAAAGGGTGGAGAAAGGCAATTTGCCTTTTTTACGGACCGGGATGTACCCTACCCCCAGACGGTGCGCGATGAGCGAGCCGAAAAAGAAACCCCGGGACTCGATGGCGGCAACTTTGGTGATGCCCAAGCCCTTTGCTTGGTCGCACAACTGGTCGAGTGCCTCGTCCGTGGCGCGAGGGTCGAGCAGCAGAGGGGTTATGTCACGAAAGGTCACGCCCGGCTTGGGGAAATCCTCGATATTGCGGATGTAATGGCGAAGGTCTGTCTTCATGTGTCTTTTTCCTATCGGTTAGATTGTGTTGTTTATTTGGTTTCCAATGTTTTTGTTTGATTCTGCTTTTGTCGGTCCCTGTTTGGTCTATCCCTTTTCTCCCCCCCTGTTCCGGTACTTCCTCTGTCCTTTTCCTGGTCCCGTATCGGAGCGGGCAGGAAGGCTCAACGGCGGGACATCCGGTCGAGCAGGTAGAAATCGGCCAGGGTGAGGGCTGTCATCGCTTCGACCACCACGACCGCACGGGGAACGACGCAGGGGTCGTGCCGGCCGCGGCCTTCGACCACAGCAGGCTGGCCGTAGATGTCGATGGTGGGCTGCGCTTTGAGAATGGTGGCCACGGGTTTGAAGGCTACCCGGAAGACGAGGTCCATGCCGTTGGAAATGCCGCCCTGCACGCCGCCCGAGCGGTTGGTCAGGGTGCGGCCGCCTTCGGTGAAGAGGTCGTTGTGCTGCGAACCCCGCATGGCCGAACCGGAAAAGCCGCTACCGATCTCGAAGCCTTTCGCGGCCGGAATGCCGAGGCAGGCGGCAGCCAGGCGGGCTTCCAGACGGTCGAAAATGGGTTCGCCCCATCCGGCCGGGACGCCCTGCGCCACGCAGGTAACCACTCCGCCGATGCTGTCGCCCTGAGCGCGGACTTCGCGGATGAGGGCTTCCATCTCGGCGGCCTTGGCCGCGTCCGGGCAACGGACGATGTTGTCGTCCACCCGGGAGAGGTCGTAATGGGTGTAGTCGTCCCACAAGGCGATGCCGCCTACGGCCGAGACATACGCCACGATGCGTACCGAGGGGGGCAACACCTGACGGGCGATGGCTCCGCCGGCTACCCGTACGGCGGTTTCCCGAGCCGAGGAACGGCCTCCGCCCCGATGGTCGCGCAGGCCGTACTTCTTGTAATAGGTATAGTCGGCATGCGAGGGCCGGAAGAGGTCCTTCATGGCGTCGTAATCGGCCGAATGGTGGTGTTCGTTGCGGATGAGCAATCCGATGGGGGTGCCGGTGGTGCGGCCTTCGTATACGCCGGAGAGGATCTCCAGGCGGTCGCTCTCCTTGCGGGGGGTGGAGACGGCGGACTGTCCGGGGCGACGGCGGTCGAGCATATGCTGGATCGCGTCCAGGTCGAGGTCGATCCCGGCCGGGACGCCTTCGAGCACCCCGCCGATGGCCTGTCCGTGCGATTCGCCGAAGGTGGTCAGGCGCAGGTGTTCTCCGAATGTATTGGCTGGCATGAGTTGTGTTGTTTTTCTTTTCTTGGGGTTGCTACCACTGGATGGGCGTTTTCCCTTTGGAGACCAGGTACTGGTTGGCCTTGACGAAATGTCCGCAGCCGAACCAGCCTCCGCGATTGGCACTCAAAGGGCTGGGATGCGCCGCCTCGAGGATCAGATGCCGCGTGGGATCGATGAGCCGGGCCTTGCTGCGGGCATACGCCCCCCAGAGCAAAAATACGACGTTTTCCCGTTTGTCCGACACGATGCGGATCACGTGATCGGTAAACTGCTCCCAACCGTGCCCCTGGTGCGACCCGGGAGAGGCTTCGCGAACCGTGAGGGTGGCATTGAGCAGGAGCACTCCCTGACGGGCCCAACGATCCAGACAGCCGGAACGGGGTATGGGCGCTCCGGTCTCCGCCTGGATCTCCTTGAAGATGTTCTGCAACGAAGGGGGAAAGGGGACGCCTTCGGCCACCGAAAAGCACAAACCGTGCGCCTGTCCGTAGCCGTGATAGGGGTCCTGACCGATGATGACGACCTTCAGACTGTCCCAGGGGCAGGTATCGAAGGCCGAAAAAATCTTCCCGGCCGGAGGGAACACCCGGGCGGTGCGGTACTCCTGGCGCACGAAATCCGTCAGGCGGACGAAATACTCGGCGTCGAATTCCTGCTGCAAGAGAGGTTGCCAATCGGAAGCTATCCGTACCTTCATATCTTTTTCGCGTTCTATCCAAACAAGTAAAAACGGGTCAAACGACCGGTTGCCTCTGCCGCTTGCCCTTCCCGCCGGAAAACGAAAAGGACAGAGGAGACTCCCCTACCCTTTTACAATCCCCGGCCGGCGAAGTTACTCGGCACTGCCCAAAAGGGGATTGTCCTGGCCGGGAGAGAGGGTTTCGTTGGAGGCGAGCGTTTCCTCGAAGCTCTTGTTTTCCTTGATCTGCCGCTGGGCGGTGATGGCCTCCCACAGGAGGTCCTTGAGCCAAACCAGCCCCATGCCGGTGATGGACGAGATAAACACGTGGGGGACGTCGGCGGGAAGGACGGACTCGATCTTGTCCATCGCCTGGCTATCCAGCACGTCGCTCTTGCTCACGGCCAGCACCCGGGACTTGTCGAGCAGTTCGGGGTTGTATTTTTCCAGTTCGTTCAACAGGATGGCGTACTCGCGGGCTACATCCTCGGTATCGGCCGGGATCATGAACAGCAGGACCGAATTGCGCTCGATATGGCGCAGGAAACGGTGCCCGAGCCCCTTGCCTTCGGCCGCCCCTTCGATGATGCCGGGGATGTCCGCCATGACGAAACTGCGGTCGTCGCGATAGGGAACGATGCCCAGGTTGGGGGTCAGGGTGGTAAAGGGGTAATCGGCGATCTCGGGTTTGGCTGCGGTGAGAGCCGCCAAAAGGGTGGACTTGCCGGCATTGGGGAAACCGACCAGCCCGACGTCGGCCAGGACTTTGAGTTCGAGGATGACCCAGCCTTCCTCGCCGGGGGTGCCGGGTTGGGCGTAGCGCGGGGTCTGGTTGGTGGACGAGCGGAAATGCCAGTTGCCCAGCCCGCCCCGGCCGCCTTTTTTGACCACGATGCGCTGGCCGTCTTCGAGAATTTCGCCGATGAGTTCACGGGTATCCGCATCGCGGATGACGGTGCCGATGGGCACCTGTACCACTTCGTCGCGGCCGTCGGCTCCGAAGGAGCGGTTGCGGTGGCCGTCGGCTCCATGCCCGGCCTTGATGTGCCGCTGGAAGCGGAGGTGCTGAAGGGTCCACAGGTGGGAATTGCCCTCGACGATCACATGACCGCCCCGACCGCCGTCGCCCCCGTCCGGGCCGCCCTTGGGGATGTACTTCTCCCGACGCAGGTGCGCACTGCCGGCTCCGCCGTTGCCGGAGGTCATGTGTATCTTGATGTAATCGACAAAATTGCTTTCTGCCATGGGTTGGTTTGTTTTTTTGTCCGGGGTGCAAAAGTACTATTTTTTCCGCTGCGTCATATGTTCCGGGTAAAGGCCCGTACGAGTTTGGAATCCCAGAAGAACTCCTTGGCGATGATCCGCAGGATGGTGTAGGTCGGTACGGCGACGATCATGCCGACGATGCCGAAAAGGATACCGCCCGCCAGGGTAACGGTGAATATTTCGAGCGGATGCGCCTTGACCGAAGTGGAAAAGACCACCGGCTGGGTGACGAAATTGTCGAACAGCTGGATGCCGATAAACCCGGCCAGGATCCACAACGTGGTGGGGATCAGGTCGTCCATCGGCATGGAGAGGTTGCTCAACATGGACAGGGAGACCAGCAACGTGCCGCCCATCAACGGACCGAGGTACGGGATGATGTTGATCAGCGCTACGAAAAATGCGATGATGATGGGGTTTTGGATGCCAAAACTCAACAACAGGATGAGGGTAAAGACAAAAATGGTGGTCTGTTGGGCGACCAGTCCCAGGATGTAACGCGAGAGGAGCTGGCGGGTTTTTTCCATCATGTCCGAGACGTTCTTTTCGAGGTTGTCCGGCACGATGGAAAGGATGAACGAAGAGGCCCGATGGCGTTCCTTCAGGAAAAAGAACATGAAGAATACCACCGCGAAAAGCATCGTGAAAAGCGACCCGAGCGAACTGACCACCGTATCGAGGAATTTGGTGATGAACGAAAAATCCATGTTGCGGATATAGTCCGTGGTGAGTTCGGGCGGCGACTGGATGACCCCGTAACGCATCAGGGCGTCGATGATGTTGTGATAGATCAGCATTACGTTTTCCTTAGCCTTGGCCGCATCGAAGAGCGAGAGGTTCTCCGCCTGGGTCGATACCAGGGGGACGATCAGGGCCAGCACACCGGCCACCAGAGCGATCATCAACACCATCACCAACAGGACGTTCACCACATTGGGGATGCGGAAACGTCCGAAGTGCAGGCGTTCCAGGAAATTGACGGCCGGGGAGGCCATCAACACCAGCACCGAGGCAATGGCCATGTAAACGAAAATGGAACGCAATGCCCACAAGAGCCATACCAATACGGCCAGAGCGATCAGAAACAACACGCGCTTGACAAATTTGTCCTTGAACATGTCCATAGAAAACCGGGACTTGGATTTCGACAAGGTAAATGTACAGATTTTCCCGGGAACCCCGCCCTATTTTTTCGTACAATTCCTCCGAAAATATTTAACTTTTGCCATTTCCCGCCCCGAAGGCAAATGCCTATCTTTGCCGACCCTTCCGCCGGAGAAGAAAATGCCCCGGGTAGCATTCCACAGCCCTCCGACGAAGGAGAAAACAACACAAAACACCGAACCGCATGACCGCCTGTCTGAAACAGTACGCAAGACAGTTCCGCCCGAACATCACCCTGGCCGCGCCGGTGATGTTCGGGCAGGCCGCCAACGTATTCGTCGGCCTGGTGGACAACTACATGGTGGCCCGCTTGGGAGGCGACGAAGGACAAACGGCCCTGGCTGCAGGAGCCGCCGCCAATGCCGTCTTTATCCTGATCCTGCTCCTGGGCACCGGTATCTCATGCGGGATGACCCCGCTGATCTCGTATTCCTACGCCGCAAAAGACGACAAGGGCATCCGAAACATCCTGCGAAACGGTTTTGCGATGAACCTGATGGCAGGGATCGTCCTGGCGCTGCTCGTATATGTGGCCGCACCGATGCTGCAACACCCGGCCCTGGGACAGACCGAAGCCGTGGGACGCCTGGCAGTGCCGTATCTGCGCATCGTGGGATTTTCGCTGATCCCGGTGATGATCTTCCAGAGCTACAAACAACTCTCCGACGGGATGTCCGACACCTGGCCGGGAATGCTGGCCCTGATCCTGGCCAACCTGGTGAACATAGCCGGCAACTACGCCTTCATCTACGGGCATTGGGGCGCTCCGCGGCTGGGACTGGAAGGCGCCGCCTGGGGGACGTTCATCTCCCGGGTGTGCCTGGTATTTTTCGTTATAGCCGTTTTGTACTACCGGAAAGCCTATCGCCCCTATGTGTGGATCAAACTGTGGAAAGACCTCCACAGAAGGACTCTGCGCAAGATCCTGTCCATCGGGATCCCCACAGGGCTTCAGATGCTCTTCGAGGTGGGACTGTTCAGCCTGTGCGCCATCCTGGCCGGGCGTTTCGGTGAGGCCTCGCTGGCCGCCCATCAGATCGTGGGGCAGATGACGGGATTTACCTACACCTTCGTGTCGGGACTGGCGGTGGCCGCCACCATCCGGGTGAGCTACTACTTGGGAAAGAAAGACCCGGAACACCTGCATTTGGCGGCGTACAGTCTGGTGGCAACCGTTCTGTCCATCATGGCGGTATTCGGTGTAGGGTACATCGTCCTGCGGGAAGCTATCCCCCGGTTCTTTATCGACAGCGAAGAACTGATAACCATTGCAGCCCCGCTGTTCATCATTGCCGCTGCATTCCAGGTATTCGACGGGCTGCAGGTAGTGTGCCAGGGTGCCTTGCGCGGGATGTGCGACGTAAAAGTGCCGACCGTGATCACGGCAATCGGCTACTGGGTCATTGCCTTCCCGCTGGCGGTATATTTGTCCACGTACCTGAACATGAAGACCACGGGGATCTGGATAGGGATCGCTACCGGTTTGGTATTTTGCGCGATAATGCTTACCTTTCGGCTTCGGCATCAAATCAAAAAACTGAGCGTATGAACTTACCCGAATTTCTCCTGGGAGACAACACCGACTGCGAAGACGCGATCTTCGTCATCCACACCCAGTACCCCCGCTTCATCATCGACCTTTCGAGCGAAGACGTGGAGTGGCTGGACGACGTGAGCGAGGAAGACCCGGCCGAACTGGCCGACGAAGCCGAGCGCTTGTTCGTGGCGGCGGCCGAGTTTTACGACCGCGAAGTAGAGCGCATCGAAAAGAGCCTCTGACCTTACCCTTCCTCAAAAAAAGCAGCGGGACGATCGTCCCGCTGCTTTTTTTTTGAAGAGAAAACGCCCCGGGCTTTCCCGCTTGTCCAGCAAGACAAAAGTCCCTTCGGCAAAGCCCCGGTGCGAAAACTTCGTCCCTCCCCTTTGCCACTGCGCCCGCCTTCCCCTATTTTTGGATAAAATAGGAGACGGCTCGGCAAAGCTCCGGTGCGAAAACTTCGTTTTCCCCCTTTGCCACTGCGCCCGCCTTCCCCTATTTTTGGATAAAATAGGAGGCGGCTCGGCAAAGCCCCGGTGCGAAAACTTCGTTTTCCCCCGGGCTTTGCACTCGCCTTTCGCTATTTTTGCTATCTTTGTTCGAACTTTTCCGTTTCCGTTCCGAAACGGTTTCGGACAGGGTACAGACGTAGTATACAACCACAAAAAGACATACCATGAACCTGGAAGAGAAAATCATGGAAGGGATCAAACAGGCGATGAAGTCGCACGACAAAGTCGCTTTGGAATCCCTCCGCGCCATCAAATCGGCCATCCTGCTGGAAAAAACCTCCGGTGCAAAAGGCGAACTGGACCAGGCTGCCGAAATGAAACTGCTGCAGAAACTGGTGAAACAGCGCAAGGAATCGGCCGAGATCTACACCCAGCAAAACCGCGCCGACCTGGCCGAAGCCGAACTGGCTCAGGCGGCTGTCATCGAGGCTTACCTGCCCAAACAGCTCTCGGCCGAGGAACTCGAAGCGGAAGTGGCGGCCATCATCGCCCAGACCGGAGCCAGCTCGCCGGCCGAGATGGGCAAGGTGATGGGGGTAGCCTCCAAAGCTCTGGCCGGGAAAGCCGACGGACGCGCCATCGCCGATACGGTAAAACGCCTGCTGGCCCGATAAATGCTAAAAAAACATTAAAAAACGTCTGCAACCGCAACCAAAGGCCTATAATATCTTAAAGTTGTTTTTTTATTGGGAGATATTGCCTAAAATTGCATCGCTCAAACGGATACCATACATGATGTTAAAAAGAACCCTCGTTTTGTTTTGTGCAGCCCTGGGTTTCAGTGCCTGCCTGAAAGAAAACACTACGGACGAAACCTATTATCTGGTCGATGCGATCGATTCGGAAGGCATCGAACTGTTCCTCCGCACCCACAAGGTGGTCGAAGGCGAGTACGGCCCCGAAATGGTCGAAGTCGATCTGTCTGACCCGAACAGCCTGTGGAACACGCGCCGCACCGAGCCACTGACCGAGGACACCCCTTATGAAGACCTGATCGGCCATGTATTCGAGGATACCACCCACGTAAGGTTGGTTACCTCGGCCGGAGATACCGTTCCGGTGCCGGCCGGCGTATGGGTGTATGTCAACAAACGGGGATATTCGCAAAAACGCCCGGCCGATTCCTCCGCAGTACTGGTTACCTACACCGGTACTTTGCTCAACGACAAACAGTTTACCATCAATCCCTACGGTGTTACCATTTACCTGTACCAAGACAACATCGTAGGATTCCGCTTGGGCATGAAGTATTTCGAAATGGGTCATCTGGTTACCGAAACGATCACTCCCGAGCCGAACGAAGACGGCACACAAGACCCTCCCTACGAACAAACCACCTGGCAGGACAACGGACAGGGCTGGGTCTTCATCCCTTCGCAGGTGGGCTACGGAAATACTTTGGCCTCCGATGTACCGCCCTATTCGGTGCTGGTGTATAAGGTAGACTTGCTGTCCATCGCCGATTATCCCGGGACTTCCTCCGAAGAAGCGGTCGTAACGCCCTTGGGCAAGGAAACCACCATGTGGATGAACCTGCCCCCGGCCGGGAAAACGGTAAAGGAAAACGAAAAATAAGGTTTTATGTCGCTGCGCGATAACCTTCGGCTCATCACCCGCAGAATCGCTCCCGCTTTTTCAGCGGGAGTTGTTCTTTTGGCGGCTGTCGCGTGCGGAAAAAACATCGACAACGCTGTCCGACAGCTCCAGATCGACCAGAAAAAGATCGCACAATTCCTCGACGAACATTGTTTGACTCCTGCCGGAGAGATCGTTCCCCTGTCGGAGGTCCCGGCCACGGCCGGTGAAACCGATGAGGGCGATCAAGGGCCGACCTTGCCCGAAGGCTATGTCGTGCTGTCCGATACGGCAAAAGCACGGGGCGACATCTACCTCGTTTCGCTCAAAGAGGGGGCGGGAGACACCCCTGCGGCAACGGACAAAGTACTGATCCGCTACCGGGGCTATTACCTGGAGACGATGCAGGAGTTCGACTCGACGTGGGACGATCCGGAACCCTATCCGGTGTGGATTTCCGGCGTTATCGAAGGACTGCGCACCGGATTGCTGGCGATGAAGACCGGAATCGTCGATCCCGAACAGGCCGGCAGCTACCTTTCCCCGGGTGAAGCCTGGATGATCCTCCCCTCGACCCTTGCTTTCGGGCAGGAAGGCAAAACTTCCCCGACCGTCCCGCCGAACACTTGTGTAATATACCGGGTAAACCTCTACGGGATTGTACCCCTGACATTTTGATTTCGGACATTTTTCCCCTCATTTCCACGCATTTTTTCCTTTCCCGGGTAAAAAAGAGAATAAAAAATTTGCTTATCCGGGGGGATAAACCTACTTTTGTACTGGGAGTTTGTAGCAAGAGGAGCTATGGATACGAATCTCGAAATCATTGAGAGGCTCAAACAAGCCGCCAGGATCCTTCGGGAACATTCCGAGTACCTCCGCTACGAAAACCGCAAACTTAAGCAGGAATTCAATGCCCTGAAGGCCGAGAACGAACGTTTGAGTGAATCTTTGAAAGAGAAAGAGGAGGAGTTGCGCGTTGCAAAACTGGCTTCGGGTGCTCGGGAATGCTCGAATACCGATGCCCTTCGCCAGCAGATAGCCCGCCTGATCCGCGATATCGACAAAAGCGTCGAGTTGATATCCGGACAAGGAAAGGCTTGAAAAACAGGAGGCAACGCGCCGCCCCATGCGGTCGGAACAACCGGGAAACGAGGAAAACGCTACGGAAATGGCAACGACATATCAGGAAGAGGGGAAAAACCTGAAAATAAACGTTTTCATCGCCGACGAAAAGTACGCGATCCTGATCCCGAGAAACGAACACCAATCGGACGAAGAGGAAATCATCCGTCGTTCGGCCAAAAGAGTCAACGATGCCATCCGCGAGCTGGAAAGCGTGCAAAAAGGCATCACCCGTGTCAATTCGCTTGCCATGGTGGCTCTGCAACTGGCTGTCAATCTGAGCAAACTTTCCGCCGCCCATCAGTCGCGGGAAAACGATATAGAAAAATCCTTGAGGGAACTCGAGGCCGAATTGGGCGAGGAAGTCAAACGGATAAACGAATACATTTCCAAAGAATAAAGGAATAACAAACAGTTCAAACGGTATTCCTGCATAGGTTCTAAGTTATTTGAGTAAATTCAACACATTGTTTCGTTCATGAAACAGGTTGAAGATGCTAAGAGGGAGTGCACCGGCAACGGCTCCGCCCCACAAGGACAGACGGCATAGCTCTGAACATCTTCACGGTTTCGAAACCTGGACTTTCCAGAATTTACTTTCACAAACTCCACAGAACTTATGCAGGTTTTTTATATCATTACAACAACATGACACACTGGATTTTATACTCTATCGCAGGAACATCGTCGCACTGGCTGCTGTTTGCCCTGGGAGGAGTTGTCGTCGGAGCGGCCGCCGTGGCTGCCGTATCGTTTTTCAACCGCCGCCGCCTGATGCGCGAAACGGCCAAAGTAGTCAGCGACGCCCGCAAGGAGGCCGAATCGATCGTCAAGGAAGCCCGGGTGGAAGCCGAATCCATCAAAAAAGACAAGATCCTCCAGGCCAAGGAGAAATTCATCGAACTCAAGGCCGAACACGAAAAAATCATCAACCAGAAAAACCGCAAGATAGCCGAAGCCGAACAGCGCACCACCCAAAAGGAAGCCCGCCTGTCCCAAATGATCGAGGAACAGAAAAAGAAAGAACGGCAACTGGACTCCAAACTGGCGGACAATGAAAAGCTCTCCGAAAAACTCACCCGGCGCAACGAAGAACTCGAACGCCTGCACAACATCCAGGTAGAAAAACTGGAGGAGATCTCGGGCTACTCGGCCGAAAAAGCCAAAGAGGAACTGTTCGACTCGCTGAAGGAAGAAGCGCGCGCCAACGCCATCCAACACATCCAGGAGACCATCGAGGAGGCCAAACTCACGGCCAAAAACGAAGCCAAGAAGATCGTCATCCAAACCATCCAGCGCACGGCCACGGAAGATGCCATCGAAAACAGCGTCTCGACCTTCAACATCGAATCGGACGACATCAAGGGTCGCATCATCGGTCGCGAAGGCCGCAACATCCGCGCCTTGGAAGCCGCTACCGGCGTAGAGATCATCGTGGACGATACTCCGGAGGCCATCATCCTTTCTTGCTTCGATCCGGTGCGCCGTGAGATCGCGCGGCTCTCGCTCCACAAACTGGTTACCGACGGGCGCATCCACCCGGCCCGCATCGAGGAAGTGGTGGCCAAGACCCGCAAGCAGATCGAAGACGAGATCATCTCCACGGGAAAACGCACGGCCATCGACCTGGGCATCCACGGGCTGCATCCGGAACTGATCAAGGTCATCGGGCGGATGAAGTACCGCTCCTCCTACGGACAAAACCTGCTCCAACACTCCCGCGAAGTGGCCAATCTGGCAGCTACGATGGCGGCCGAGTTGGGTCTGAACGCCAAACTGGCCAAACGTGCCGGTCTGCTGCACGACATCGGCAAGGTGCCCGATACCGAATCCGAAACCCCGCACGCTATCCTGGGCATGGAATGGGCGGAGAAATACGGCGAACAACCGGAGGTGTGCAACGCCATCGGTGCTCACCACGACGAGGTGGAAATGAAGACGCTGCTCGCCCCCATCATCCAGGTGTGCGACGCGATCTCGGGAGCCCGTCCGGGAGCACGCCGTCAGGTGGTGGAAAGCTACCTCCAACGCCTGCGCGAACTGGAGGAAATGGCCTTGGGCTTCGACGGAGTGGTAAAGGCCTATGCGATCCAGGCAGGCCGCGAGCTCCGCGTGATCGTGGAAAGCGACAAGGTGTCCGACCAACAGGCGGCCGAGATCTCGTACCAGATCTCGCAAAAGATCCAGAACGAGATGACCTATCCGGGACAGGTTCGCGTGATCGTGATCCGCGAGACCCGGGCGGTGAACATCGCGAAATAAACCGACGGCCCTTTGCGGGCAAGCGGAATAAAAAGAGCGTCCGAGCAATGCCCGGACGCTCTTTTTATTCCGCTTGCCCGCGTCTTTGTCCGCGAGGAAATTTACCCGGGAACTGTCCCTCCCTACCTACTGAAAAAGCTCTCGACAAACGCCTGTCGGTCGAAGGGCTGGAGATCGTCGATGCCCTCGCCTACTCCGATGTACTTCACCGGGACTTTCAACTGGTCGGAAATGCCGATCACAACCCCGCCTTTGGCGGTGCCGTCCAGTTTGGTAACGGCCAAAGCCGTGATGTCAGTGGCCGCGGAGAACTGCCTCGCCTGCTCGAAAGCATTCTGACCGGTGGATCCGTCCAGCACCAGCAACACTTCATGGGGAGCATCGGGGACGACCTTTTGCATCACGCGTTTGATCTTGGACAGTTCGGCCATCAGATTGACCTTGTTGTGCAAACGGCCGGCCGTATCGACGATCACTACGTCGGCTTCCTGTGCCTTGGCCGAGGAAACGGCGTCGAAAGCGACCGAGGCGGGATCGGAGCCCATCTGCTGGCGCACCATGGGCACGCCCGCGCGTTCGGCCCACACAGCCAACTGGTCGATGGCGGCGGCGCGGAATGTATCGGCCGCACCGAGAACGACTTTGTAGCCCCGGCGGGTGTACTGTGCGGCCAGTTTGCCGATGGTCGTGGTCTTGCCTACACCGTTGACCCCGACGACCATCATGACGTACGGCGCGCCGTCGGGACGTTCGAGGGAGAAATCGACCTGGTTGCCCGAGCGGTTCTCGGTGAGCAAGGCGCCGACTTCCTCGCGCAGGATCCGGTCCAGTTCGTCCGAGCCGAGGTATTTGTCGCGGGCGACGCGGGCTTTGACCCGGTCGATGATCTTGAGCGTGGTGTCGATCCCTACATCGGAGGAGATGAGTGCCATTTCCAACTCGTCGAGCACTTCCTCGTCGATGGTGTCGCGGGCGGCGACAAAGCGGCGGATCTTGTCGAAAAACGAACTCTTGGTTTTTTCCAATCCTTTGTCAAGGGCTTCCCGTGCTTCGGCTTCCGAAGGGGTTTGTGCCGAACCGGGGGCTTTCTTGTCCGAAGAAAACAGTTTGCCGAAGATGCCCATTGTGTTTTACGTGTGTATTTCTGTACGGGGTAAAGTTAGCGAAAATACGACAAAAAGCCGCTTACAAAAATAAGCGGCTTGGGTGGTATCGCGGTACGCTTTCGCGTGAAACGATTACTTGCTCTTGAGCCAGGCGTCCACGTCGTCCCCGGGCATTACTTTCTCGACGAAAGTATAGGCGCCGGTCTTGGGGGACTTGACCATCTTGATCACCTTGGTGAGTTTCTTGGTGGATGTCTGGAGTGTTGCGACGACTTTCTTTGCCATTTCTTCCTACGGATTTTGCTGTTTATTTAATCTCCTTGTGGATCGTATAGCGGCGAAGTATCGGGTTGTACTTCTTGAGCTCCAGACGATCGGGGGTATTCTTCTTGTTCTTGGTGGTGATATAGCGCGAAGTGCCCGGCATTCCCGAAGCCTTGTGCTCGGTGCACTCCAGGATCACCTGTACGCGGTTGCCTTTGGATTTCTTAGCCATTTCTGCTGTATTTTTTTCCTGTTGTTAAAACTCTCGTGACGGCGCGGGCATTACTTGATGTAACCTTTCTTTTCCACCTCGAGCAGGACGTTGTAGATCCCTTTCTTGTCGATGGTCTTCAGAGCCTTGGCGCATACTTTCAGCGTTATCCAGCGGTCTTCTTCCGGGATATAGAAACGCTTTTTCTTCAGATTGAGGTTGAAGCGGCGCTTGGTCTTGTTCATGGCATGGGATACGTTGTTTCCCACCAATGCCGTTTTACCGGTAAGATCACAAATCTTTGACATCTCTATACTTGCTTTTATGCTTTAATTCTTTCTGTTCTGCGCTGTAAGTTTGCAGAGCGCAAAGTAACGAATTATTTATCACTCGACCAAACGAAAACGGCAATTTTTGCACCGAAAAAAACACCCTCTTCCTCGTACCGTTCACTCCTGCACATCGTCCCGGTAATCAGGCAATTCCCGCAAGTAAACGAAGCCCTTGCCCTCGGGATACGGCAAAGCGTACACGTGCCGCAGGCCATTGGTCAGGCAGAGGATCCGCGCGCCGAGCACCCCGTTGTAACGCACCACCTGGTCCATCGTTTCCTGGGTAACGGCGACCGAAGGAGCCTTGCATTCGACGATGATGTCCGGCCGGGTGCGGCGGTCGTAGACGACGATGTCGGCGCGGCGCACCAGCCCCAGGGGACTCTTGAGACGCTTCTCGACGGCCATGCGGGAGAGCGGGTAGCCTTTCTCCTGGCAGAGGTAGCGCATGAAGTTCTGCCGGACCCATTCCTCGGGGGTAAGACGGACGTATTTTTTTCGCGCAGGGTCGAAAATATACGGGTCTTTTTCCTTATTTTTGACCTCGAACGAATATTCGGGTAGATTGAGTTTCTGCACGGTGATATTCTTTTCCTTACGGCACAGGCAAAGATAGTGAAAGCCGAGCGCAAAGACGAGGGGGAAAACGGAGTTTTTCCCCGCAGGGTTTGCCCAGGCGCATCCTGTCTTATCCAAAGATAGTGAAAGCCGAGCGCAAAGACGAGGGGGAAAACGGAGTTTTTCCCCGCAGGGTTTGCCCAGGCGCATCCTGTCTTTTCTAAAAGACAGGTGAACGCAGGCAGCGACGAAGAGAGAAGATGTCTCCACGGGGGAGACTGCCGGATGGCTGCCTGCCGTGTCCATAGATCGGAAAAACATGAAACAGGACGACCAGATCGCCAAGATAAAACAATCGATTCCTTCCGCAGCGGCGCCCCTGTACCTGCTGATGGGCGAGGAGCCTTTTTTTATCGACTCGCTGACGGAGTTCCTGGAGGATCACCTCTTGCCCGAAGAAGACCGGGCTTTCAACCAGACGATCCTGTACGGGCCTTCGACCAGCGTGGCGGAGATACGGGATACGGCGGCGCGTTTTCCGATGGGGGCCGATCGTCAGACGGTGATCGTCCGGGAGGCGCAGGCGCTGGATGCCAAGATCGACCAACTGCTGCCCTACGTGGCCTCGCCGGCGGCTTCGACGGTGCTGGTGCTTTGCTACAAGGGGAAAAACATGGACCGGCGCAAAGCGGTATACAAGGAGATCGCCAAAAGGGGGGTGGTGTTCGAGAGTCCGCGCGTGTACGAAAGCGAGATTCCCACCTTCATCAAGGAGCAGTTGGCGCGGTACGGTATCTCCCTGACGGGAAAGGCGATGCTGATGTTGGTCGAGAGCCTGGGGACGGACTTGTCCCGGATCGCTTCCGAGGCGCGGAAACTGTCCATCGTGCTGCCGGCGGGGACGGAGCTCCGCCCGGAAACGGTGGAAAAGTACATCGGTATTTCGCGCAACTTCAACAACTTCGAATTTCAAAAAGCGATCGCAAACCGCGATGCGGCCAAGGCTTTGCAGATCGCCGAATACTTCGCCACCAGCAAGGATTCCAACCCGTTGTCCAGCATTGCGGTGCTGTTCGGTTTTTTCTCCAAACTGATCGTGTACCACAACCTGGCAGACCGGTCGGCGGGCGCGGTGGCGGCTGCCCTGGGGGTCAATCCGTATTTCGTGCGGGACTATACGCAGGCGGCTTTGCAATACAACCTGCGGCAAAGCGTACGGGCGGTGGAGGTCTTGCGCGAGGCCGACTTGAAAGCCAAAGGGGTGGATGCGGGAGATATTTCCCCGGAAGACATATACAAGGAATTAATATTCAAACTGCTGAGTCTATAAAATCATGAAACCGATCGATATGAAACACGCTTTTCCTACCCCGCTGCTTTGGGCGGCGGTTTTCGCTCTCGTGGCGGGATTTTCCTCCTGTTCGTCCGGAGAGAAGAACGACTTGACGGAGTCCAACCTGAAAGGACGCGTAAAACAGATCACCGAACTGGTCAACAACCAGGTGAAGGATTCGTTGGCTTCCGATGAAACGGACCCGACGGAGGAGAAAACCGAATACGATGTGATGCGCGTGCTGGACTTCTACCCCAACGGTTTGCTGAAGAACCTGCGTCTGATCACCGAGGACGGCACGACGATCCAGAAATACGAATACAACAAAGACTCGCTGCTCACGCAGGTATTGCAATTTGCCGACGGCCGTCTGGTGGCCTACGACCTCTACACCTACGACGACCACCGTCGCAAGCAGACCCGGGTGATAAAGGATACGGCCGACAGGACTTTGGTCTCCATAAACTATACTTACGACCGCAAGGGCAACCTGATCGAAGAACGGACAGACTATACGGTAGAAGAAGGCCAGGAGAAAATGTTCTCCGTATTGAAATACACTTACGACCGCAAGGGACGCCGGATCGAAAAAGAGGAAATCCGCAACGGCGTAAACTCGAACATTCTCGAAAAATACGAATACAACGCCCAGAATGACCTGGAGAAGATCATCACGGTCGATCAGATGGAGGGACAGGAGCCTTTTTCGCTCACCCAGCGGTATCTCTACCTGCAGACCGACAGCCTGGGCAACTGGACCCTGCGCGAAACCCGATCCCAAATTCCGGGTTTCGAATCGGCTGAAATGATCCTCCAGCGCTGGGAACGAACCATAGAATACTACCCATAATACACCTGAAATCATGGCATTGATAAAATCCATTTCCGGCATCCGGGGCACCATCGGAGGCCGGACAGACGACAACCTCACTCCGCTCGACACGGTAAAATTCACCTCCTCCTACGGAGCTTGGCTCCTGAAAGAAAATCCGGGGAAAGACCGCCTTCGGGTCGTAGTGGGGCGCGACGCCCGCATCTCGGGACCGATGGTACACGCCCTGGTTACCGCCACCCTCTCCGGGATGGGCATCGACGTGATCGACCTGGGGCTGTCCACCACCCCGACCGTGGAAATGATGGTGGTCCACCATCAGGCCGACGGAGGCATCATCATCACCGCCAGCCACAACCCCAAGCAGTGGAACGCCTTGAAACTGCTCAACCGTCAGGGAGAATTTCTCGATGCGGAACAGGGCGCCGAAATCCTCCGCACGGCACAGGCCGATGACTATACGTATGCCGAAGTAGACCGTCTGGGCACGATCGCCTCCGACCCGGAAGGCATCGACCGGCACATCGAAAAAGTACTGGCCCTCCCGGCCGTAGACCGCCGGGCGATCGCCGAAGCAGGATTCAAAGTCGTGGTCGATGCGGTCAACTCCACCGGCGGGATCGCCATCCCCAAACTGCTTCGAGCCCTGGGGGTTACCGACATTACGGAACTCAACTGCACGCCCGACGGACATTTCGCCCACAACCCTGAACCGTTGAAAGAAAACCTGGGACAGATCTGCCGCACGGTAGCCGACGCGCAGGCCGACATGGGCATCGTCGTCGATCCGGACGTGGACCGTCTGGCCTTTATCGACGAGCACGGCGAGATGTTCGGCGAGGAATACACCCTGGTCGCTGTAGCCGACTACATCCTTTCGCTCCAGAAAGGCGACACGGCCTCCAACCTGTCCTCCTCCCGGGCCTTGGCCGACGTAACGGCGGCCCACGGGGGGCATTACCAGGCCTCGGCCGTGGGGGAAGTCAATGTCGTGGCGCTGATGAAAAAGAACGGCTGCGTGATCGGCGGAGAAGGCAACGGCGGGGTGATCTACCCCGAACTCCACTACGGACGCGATGCACTGGTGGGCGTGGCGCTGATGCTGACCTACCTGGCCAAGCGGAAGGTCTCCTTGTCGGAGCTGCGCGCCCAGCTACCCGCTTATTTCATGAGCAAGACCAAGATCAGCCTCACCCCGGAGATCGACGTGGACGCCATCCTGGAAAAGATGAAGCAGAAATACGCCCGGGAGCGCATCACGGACATCGACGGGGTGAAGATCGACTTTGCGGACAGTTGGGTGCACCTGCGCAAGAGCAATACCGAACCCATCATCCGCATTTACACCGAAGCGCGCACCCAGGAGCAGGCCGACCGTCTGGGCGAAACCATCCGGGAGGACATCCGCTCGATCTGCTGACCGCTCCGCGAAGTTTCAGTAAACGGGGGATAGGGAACGGCAAATCCGGCTTTGCCGCCGTTTGATAAAAACTCCCCGCACAGTTCCCCTTGACGGAGGTGGCAAGGGCATCCCCGAGGAAAATGCTCCGGCTCCCCGCTGTTCCCCTTGACGGAGGTGGCAAGGGGCGGGAGTGGAACTGTCGATAAGGGGGGGGAACTGCCGCCCGAACAAACTCCGATCGGCGGACAATGCCCTCGCCGCTACAAGAGAGATGTATCCAGAGACCGTCCTTACTGCGAGCAAGCGAAGAAGGGAAGGAAAGGAAATAAAAAACTACGACGACCATGCGCCATGCGATCCTTTCGGCATACCTGCGCAGCCGCCGGGGACGGATCGAACGAATCCGCCGCCAGGCGGTGGAGCAGCAACGCCGTATCTTGTCTTATTTGTTGAAAAAGGGGAGCGCAACGGCCTTCGGAAGGGAACATGGCTTTTCCCCTCGGATGAGCTACGAAGACTTCTCGGGGAAGGTGCCGGTGCGCCGCTACGAGGACTTCCACCCTTACGTCGAACGTGCCCTGCGGGGAGAAGAAGCCGTGGTATGGCCGCAGCGGATCCGGTATTTCTCCAAATCCTCCGGCACGACCAATGCCCAGAGCAAATACATCCCCATCAGCGACGAATCGCTGCACGGCAACCATTTCCTGGCGGCGCACGACCTGGTAACGGCCTACCTGTGCAACCATCCCGACTCGCGGATGTTCTCCGGACGGGCCCTGCGCCTGGGGGGAAGCCTGCAAAGCACCGGGAACGGCATGCTGGTGGGCGACCTGTCGGCCATCCTGATGAGCCGGACGCCGGGATGGGCCGACCGCTGCTCCACGCCCGATCGGGAAACGTCGCTGCTGGCCAACTGGAACGAAAAACTGCCGCGCATGGTGGATCAGGTGATCCGAAGGGATGTTACCTCCCTGGCGGGAGTGCCCTCGTGGATGCTGGTCATGCTCGAAAAGGTGCTGGAGGTTACCGGGGCGAGCGACCTGTGCCAGGTGTGGCCGCACCTGGAGCTGTTTATGCACGGAGGCATCGCCTTTACGCCCTATCAGGAGATTTACCGCCGGCTGATCCCTTCGCCCAGGATGCGGTACTACGAGGTGTACAACGCCTCGGAAGGCTTCTTCGCTTTTCAGGATACGGCGCAGAGCAAGGACATGCTGCTGATGAGTGCACACGGGGTCTTCTACGAGTTTATCCCGATGGAGCAGTTCCTGAAAAAAGGGCAAACGGCGGCGGCCGTTCCCCTGTGGGAAGTCCGCCGGGATACTCCGTACGCGATGGTGATCACCACTTGCGGAGGGCTTTGGCGTTACCTGATCGGGGATACGGTGCGTTTTACGTCCATCGACCCGTACCGCATCGTCATCACCGGCCGCACCAAACAGTTCATCAACGCTTTCGGCGAGGAAATCGTGGTCGAAAATGCCGAACAAGCCCTGGACTACGCTTGCCAGTGTACCGGCGCCCATATCCGGGAATACACTGCCGCTCCGGTTTTCATGGATAGGGGCAGCAAGGGAGCCCACGAGTGGATCGTCGAATTCGACACGCCGCCCGACGACCGGGAACGTTTCGTCGAGGCGCTGGACAGCCGCCTGCAAGCGCTCAATTCGGACTACCGGGCCAAACGCTACTCGGACGTTACCCTGCGCCGGCCGGTGCTCACCGTGGCGCCCGAGGGTTTGTTCTACCGGTGGATGGCGCTGCGGGGCAAGATGGGCGGACAGAACAAAGTGCCCCGCCTGGAAAATTCCCGGCAATACGCCGACGCGCTGCGGGAGTTGATGGATGAGCCGGAAAAGGATTGAGGCGCCGGAAAAGGCCGGATACGGTCGTCTTCCGTTTCGAGGCGGTTCTCGGGACATCCTCTCCAGACGAATGGACTGACGGAAAGCCATTTCCACTGCAAAAAAAATTCACATCTTTGAGAAAAGGCCGGATGCGCCCGCATCCGGACGCCACAACAGGAAGAGAGAGGGGGGAGACGAGAGGCTCGTAAACGGAAAAAAACACGCGAAAAACAACCGATTAAACATACAACACACCATGAAACACCTTTTCACCTTTACGCTGGCGGCGGCCTTGCTGTGCTCCGCAGCGGCATTCCCGACCCAGGGCGGGGATCGAAAGAAGAAAGCCGAACCTCAACCGCAGAAGATCGCCCTGGGCGTGTGGGACGACGTGGACAAAGACGCGACGGTGGAAGAGATCGTCGAATGGATGGCGCCTTTCGACCGGGCGGGCATCAAGAACTACTACATGTGCGGCACTCCGGAACAGACGGCGCGCTACATCGAAGCGGCCAAGCAGTACGAGGGAGCCAGGATCCACGCCTGGATGTTCTCGATGAACGCTCCGGGGGACAGCGTGGCGTACGAACATCCGGAATGGTTCGATGTGAACCGTTTGGGCAACAACAGCCTGGAATACGACCCGTACGTGAAGCACTACAAGTGGTTGAGTCCCTCCTCGCCCGGTGCCCGCCAACACGTCAAGGAAAAAGCGGCTGCACTGGCGGCGCTCGACGGACTGGCCTCGGTGCATCTGGACTTTATCCGCTACAACGATGCCATCTTGGGCCGCCAACTCCAGCGGGACAAATTCCACATCGAACAGGACACCTATCGGGCGGAGTACGACTTCGGATACCACCCCGAGGCCATCGAAAAGTTCAAGGCGATCTTCGGTTATTCGCCCCTGGAACTCAAACAGCCGTGGTTGAGCCCCGAATGGCTGCAGTTCCGCCTGAACGAGGTTTCCTCGCTGGTCAATGAGATCGTGGCCGAGACCCACGCGGCCGGCAAGCAGGTGTCGGCAGCGGTATTCCCCTACCCGACCCGCGCCCGGATGACCGTCTATCAGGATTGGCCGGCCTGGGACATCGACATCGTATGCCCGATGAACTACAATTCGTTCTACCTCGAGGGGATCGACTGGATCGGCTTCAGCGTGGAGAACGGCGTACGCGAGACCCAGGGCAAGAACCTGTACGTTTCGGGCTTGTTCGTGCCCGACCTCTCGGCCGAGGAACTGTACCAGGCGGCCAAACTCTCCATCGAGAAAGGCGCCAAGGGGGTAAACTTCTTCAACGCCCGTTCGCTGCTGCGCGGCGACAAGCTCAAGGCGGTAGAGCGCATCAACCAGGAGTTCAACCTGCAATAACGTCCCCCGTCCCTGCCCGGAACGCGCATAATGGCCTTCGTCAAGGCTCGCGCTCCGGGCGGGGACTTTTTTTCCCACAAACGCAATATGGACTACCCGATCCGACACGTCCCTGCCTGTCGGCCGTTGTAAAGCCGATGCCCCGGTGCCGACCCTCGTGCAAAACCTCCGGGATGCTTACGTTCCCGATGCAGTTATCCTTAAAAAAACAAACGACACGATACACCGTAGCCCCTTTTTAGATGATCGTTCCTTTTGCCGGAGGAATTTCAAAAAAACTGAGAAGATGCGAAAACCCATCCATGGATGAGACGGTTTGGATAGCGGAACTTTTGTGCGCATTTCTCTTTTTGCGGCGTATTTATTTGTGCCATAGTTTTTTTTAAGAAAAATTTAGGGTGAAATGAAAAAAAATTTTATCTTGCTGGCAGATATTCATGCTTAAATAAACAGTCTGGAAATTAAAAAAACGGATATTTTTAAGGGTTGTTCGAAAATAGAAGAGGGGCGTGCGATAAATATTCGTCAGAGGATCGTGAATAATTCAAGTAGCAAAGAAAGGTTGGTTTTATGAATAGAAACCTTCATGTCTAACTAAATATTTACGATTATGAATCTTAAATTTTACTCAGCCATGGTAATCGCAGCCCTTGCGTTTACTTCATGCGGGGGAGGAGGATCCTCCTCTGCGTCCGACGCTCTGCTTTTCGGTGCTATTCCCGGAGTGTATCTTGACTATGAAGCGGAAACTGCCGCCCTTTTCGAAAAGGCTCAGAAGTCCGATAACATCAAAGACCTTCAGGCCATCAACGAGAAAGGAGAAACGCTCAAAGAGGAGCTTCAAGGCAAACTCGAGAAAGCGGCTCAAGCTTGGTCGGGTACGACCCTCGATGTTGCTGTCGGAGAGGATTTGACCATCGTCGCCCCGATCACGGTTACTTCCGACGGGTTCTTCAGCAGCACTTCTCCTCAATTTACCCTGACAGGCGATGTGGAAACGGCACAAGAAATCGACGCCAATTACAGCGAGACGCTGCTGAAATATTACAGCTCCCGTCAAGACCAACTCTTGACTTACGGCGTGCTGCTGGTAGGCCTTGACGAGCAGGGACAGGAACTGGTCTCCCAGCGGGTGGGAAGTGTCCAACTCGCCTGGGTGAACGATCATGTGGCTATCCCGGCTAAAACAAAAGTGTCTTTCGACAACAAGCTCTCTTTCAATGATGGCGCAGCCGAAGCGTACACCAAAGTCAAAAGCTTGATGCTCAAAGTCGATAGCAAGTAGTTTGCAGTGCGAGAGGCGATTTTTCATCACTCCCGCAGGGCATGATGGACATCCGCCATACGATCGCCCCGGAAGAGATCGGCGGAAGGGGTATTGCGGCGGCCTTGGTAAAATTCGCCCTGGAATACGCCCGCTCGCTGCTGCGCGGCGACAAGCTCAAGGCGGCAGAGCGCATCGGCCCGGTGATCAACCTGCAACGACAAACCCATCCCCGCCCGGAAGCGCACATGTTTGCCCATCCCAGGGAGGCGCTCCGGGCGGGGACTTTCCTTCACAAACGCGATATGGACTACCCGATCCGACACATTCCTGCCACCGGCCGTTTTGAAACACAGGTGGAGGGCTATACGGGTTACGTGGAATACGCCTTGCTCCCGCAGGGCATGATGGACATCCGCCATACGATCGTCCCGAAAGAGATCGGCGGAAGGGGCATTGCGGCGGCCTTGGTAAAATTCGCCCTGGAATACGCCCGCTCGCAGGGGATGAAGGTGCGCCCTTCGTGCGGATATGCCGAGGAATTCCTTCGGCGGCATACGGAATACGAGGCGGTACGGGAATAAGCTCGCACGAGCCTCCGATACAAAACATGTTCGCCCGGCCTTTCGGCCGGGCGAACTTTTGTGCGCAGAGAGCACTTGTTTCTTCGACAGAAAGGCGCTTCCCGATCAGTTTCCTTCCGTTTCTGCCGGCGAGCAGGTAACGTCTATACGGGATACTTTATCCTTATTATTGCTCCAACTGCTGTAATAAGAATCATTATCACCCGTCTTTGCCCGCGTAGTATATGTTTCCTGATCACCGCTCTGCCGCGTTACCGTAGTGCGGGCATCGTATTTACTACTACCGTTGACCGTATAGGCTTCGTCATGATTATTAGAACCAACATTTGCCGTAACGGTAGCGGGACAGGAAGGATCGATGTTGATCTTTACGCCTTCGTCCGGCGGAGGGTTGAGGGTAACGGCGGCCTGGAGTCCCAGTACTGCGAAAAAGGCCAGCGAGAACATGATTTTTTTTCATGGTATTCATTTGTGTTTAAGTGTATAGCTGTGTCCCCGCGGCGGATAGTTTTCTTTTCGACAGGCATATAAAAAACGTGGGACAGAACTTTAATTTGCCTATCGAGGTTCTGGAATACCTTGCACAACAAATAAAGTAAAGCCCACGTAAAAACGCAAGCGTTTACACTTTACTCCTGTTGTGCTTGAAATGTTCCAGATTTCGATAAGCAAGAGATAAAGCTAACGCTTTTATATGTTCGCTCCGCTTTCCGACGAGGGAAATGCGGCGCAGGATGGTCCTACCAATACATAGAGATTATTTTGCCATAGGCAGTTACGGGTTTGGTTATCGGAGCAAAGATAAGCAAAGGTGAAAGGAGAGACAAGGAGAAAACGCAAGTTTTTCAGATTTGGCTCCCTCAAACCGCATCCTATATTTTATCAAAAGACACGTAAAACCGTACGCCCCCCTACTCTATGCTGGTCAGGGTGATCTGCGGCAGGGACTGGATAAAGGTAAACAGCGCCTGGACGTCCCGATGGTGATGGATCTTGATGAACATCGAGACTTTGTAGAGGGTCAGCTCCCCGTGCTGCTCCTCTTGGGTGGAATAGCTGATGATGGGGCATTTCTTTTTGCAGACTTCGTCCATCACCCGGGCGAGGTTCTGGCGGTCGGTGGTGGAAAACGTGAGGGACATGTTGTGCAGGGCTACGTCCTTGAACAATACGGTGAGCAGTTCCATACCGGCCAGGGTAAGGGCCGTTGCCGCTACGCCGATCCAGTACATGCCTCCGCCGATGGCCATGCCGATGCCGGCCGTAGCCCACATGCCGGCGGCGGTGGTGAGCCCCCGGATGAGCTGCTTCTGGAAGATGATGGTCCCGGCCCCCAGGAATCCGATGCCGCTGACGATCTGCGCGGCTACCCGGCTGGGGTCTATCGGTGTTCCTCCTTCGAGCTGAAAATCCTGGAAGCCGTACTGCGAGACGACCATGAACAGGGCGCTGCCCAACGAGACCAAAAAATGCGTGCGGAATCCGGCTTCCTTGGCGCGGTATTCCCGATCCAACCCGATGACGGCCCCCAGCACTCCGGCCAGTAGCAGCCGCCCGATAAGTTCCCATTCCATCCTTTCGTGCGATTTTTTCGTTTGCCTCAAACAAATATAGGCTTTTCCCCGCGCCTAAGGAAATGCCCGGGGATGCGTTCGTAGGAAAATTTGTGCCGTTGGTCCACAAAATAGAAAAGGGGGTGAAAAAAATGCGTACTTTCGTTCGACAAGCAAACCGAAACTGTAACTCAAAAACCAATGCGTACTTCTATGGATATCCGTATCCCCCGCACCGAAAAAAAACGGGTGGTGATCGTCGGAGGAGGCTTCGCCGGGATCAAACTGGTGAACAAGATCGACAGCCGCCGCTACCAGATCGTGCTGATAGACCGCAACAACTACCATCAATTTCCCCCGCTGCTCTACCAGGTCGCTTCGGCCGGCCTGGAACCGGGTTCGATCTGCTTCCCGTTCCGCAAACTGTTCCACCGCGAAAAGGACTTTTACTTCCGCATGGCCGACGTGCAGCAGATCGTCCCGGAGAAAAACCGGATCGTTACCTCGATCGGGGAACTGGACTACGACTACCTGATCCTGGCCGGAGGGACGACGACCAACTACTACGGCAACCGCGCCATCGAGGAACAGGCCCTGCCGATGAAGGAAGTACGCGAGGCCATCGCCCTGCGCAGCAGCCTGTTGCTCAACCTGGAAAACGCCCTGGACGACGAGGACAAACAGGAACGCCGCGCGCTGCTCAACGTGGTGATCGTCGGTGGAGGTGCTACCGGAGTGGAAATCGCCGGAGCGATCGCCGAGATGAAACGCTTTATCGTGCCCAAGGATTACCCCGACCTCGAAACCCGGATGCATGTCTACCTGATCGAAGGCACGGACCGCCTGCTGGGGGTGATGTCGGAATCGGCCTCGCGCCACGCCAAGAAATACCTCGAAGAGATGCGGGTGCGGATCCTGCTCGGCAAACGGGTTACCGACTTCCGCGACGGGGCGGTGGTGCTGGACGACGGACAGACCATCTCGACCCAGGCACTGATCTGGGTGAGCGGCGTTACGGCCGTCCGCTTCGAAGGCATTCCGAAAGAAAAAACAGGCCGCGGCGGGCGTATTCTGGTGGATGCGTACAACCGTCTGGTGGGCAGCGAGAACATCTTTGCCGTAGGCGACCTCTGCCTGCAGGCTCAACCGGGCTACCCGAACGGCCATCCTCAAGTCGCACAGGTGGCCATCCAGCAGGGGCGCTGCCTGGCCCGGAACCTCAACCGGATCGCGAAAGGGGAATCACCCCAGGAGTTCCGTTACAAGGACTACGGTACGATGGCTACCGTGGGGCGCAACAAGGCCGTAGCCGATCTGGGGAAGGTACATTTCCATGGTTTTTTCGCTTGGGTGATGTGGCTGGTGATCCACCTGCGTTCGATCCTGGGCGTGAGGAACAAACTGGCGATTCTGCTGGACTGGATGTGGAACTACCTGACCTACGACCATTCCTCGCGCTTTATCTTTTTCCGACCGAAAAAGGACGAGACGATGGGATAAAGCCTCCCCTCACGCTTTTTGAGGAAGGGGACGGCGTTTTTCCCCATTTTAGGGGATTGTCCCTCCGGGGGGCTTCTCCCCATCTTTGCACTCGCCGGAAGTACCCGCTCAAGGGGTGCTCCGGGAGAGAAGGATGGGGAAAATTTTTCATACGATACTGCTTGGATGCGCTGCGCTGCTGCTTTCGGCCGGAGAACTTTCCGCACAAGAGCGGTGTTCGGTCCGCGGAAAGGTAACGGACGGAGAAAGCGGCGAGGCGGTAGTCTATGCTCTGGTACGCATCGACGAACTCTCGATCCAGACGACCACCGACCGGGACGGGATGTTTTCGATCCCGGAGATCCCCGAAGGGTCGTACCGTTTGAGCGTAAGTTTCCTGGGATTCCAACCCTCCTCCCGGACGATCGAGGTGCGGGACAGTCTGTTCGTAGCGGTGAAGATCTACCCGATGTCCTTCCAACTGGACGATGTGGTGGTGATGCCGGTAAACCGGCCTACGGGCGGGACTTCTTCCTCGACCCTCACCCAGGCTGCCCTGGAGTACATCCAGCCTTCGAGTTTGAGCGATGTCTTCCAATTGCTTCCGGGGTACCTTTCCTACGATGCGAACATCAGCAGCCGGGAGCAGATGTATGCCCGGCAGGCCGGGGGCGACGACAATACGGCTTTGGGCGCCTCCATCGTACTGGGAGGAGCGCCCTTGTCGAACAATGCGACGCTGCTGCGGCTTCCCGATGAACAGGTAAGCGCACGATCGACCGTCGGAGGGGGGATCGACCTGCGGCAGATCTCCACCGACCACCTGGAAGAGGTGGAAGTGATACAGGGGATCTCGTCGGTCAAATACGGCGACATGTCCTCCTCGGTGGTGATCCTCCAGCCCAAATCGGGTGCCTCGCCGCTGAACGTGCGCGTGAAGGCCGACCCGCTGAACAAACTGGTCTACGCCGGGAAAGGCTTTTCCCTGGGCGAACGCGCCGGGACGCTGCACGTGGGGATAGACCTGACGCAAGGCCGCCCCGACGTACGCGAGCAGTTGCAGAAATACACCCGCATTTCCTTCCAGGGGAACTACACGGGGAAAAGCTCGCTCGGAGGCACGAGCCTGAACCACCGCCTGACGTTCTCCTATGTCGGGACCCTGGACACGCAGAAGAACGACCCGGACCTCACCCCAAAGACCGACCGGTATGAGGCCTCGTTCCACCGTTTTACCTTGTCGTACGACGGGACATGGGACGTAAACCGCGCGGCGGTGAGCTACGTGGAGGCCGTACTCTCGGCTTCGTACACTTCCTCGGTACTGCAACGCGAGATGCTGGTCGCCCCCCAAGGGGTGCTCCCCTACCCTTCGGGTACCCAGGCGGGCGAACACGAAGGGACATACCTGCCGGCGGAATACCTCTCCCGCTATCGGAACGAAGACCGGCCGCTGAACCTCTTCGCCCAGTTCAACGCCGTGGGGATCTACTCCCTGGGCCGGACCACCCACCGGACGATGGTGGGGCTGGAGGCTTCGATGGACAAAAACGTGGGGCGCGGCATGGTGTACGACGCGACGTATCCTCCCTACCCGACTTCCTCCTACGCATCCCGTGAGCGGCGTTACAGCGATGTCCCGGCGATGGTGCGCACGGCGCTGTTTGCCGAAGAAAAATTCATGACCTGCTTCGGGGAACACAAACTGGCCCTGACAGCGGGGATCCGCCTGTCGATGCTGGGCAACCTGCCGAGCCACTACCGGATGCAGGGGCGGGTGTACGCCGAACCCCGGGTGAACATGATCTGGACCCTGCCCTCGGCCCATGTGGGCGGGCGGACGCTGGGGATAGCCCTTCGGGCGGGATACGGCCAACAGATGAAAATGCCGACGCTGGACTACCTCTACCCGCAGGAATCCTATAACGATGTGATCGTGTTGAACTACTATTCCCAAACCGAGGCCAACCGGGTCCTGTGGGTCAACACGTCGGTATCGGACCGCACCAACCCGGAACTGAAACCCAACAAGAATGTCAAATTCGAAGCCGGGACGGACTTCACTTTCGGGAAATACACCCTGTCCCTGACCGCTTTCCGGGAGGAATCCACCGAGGGGTTTGCCTACCGCACGCGGTATTATTCGTTCCCTTACGTCAAATACTCCACGCTCCGCGAACCGGTGGAGGGGAAACCTTCCCTGGAGGATTTCCTTCCCGAGAAAGACACCCTGCTGTTGAGCTATTCCCTGCCGATGAACAGCGAACGCACGGTGAAGACCGGGGTGGAATACTCCCTGACGATCCCCGAAATCCCGGCCCTGCGCACTTCGATCACCCTCAACGGGGCCTACTACCGCACCCTGTACGACAACAGCCTGCCGATGCAGAAATACCCCAGCGGGCTGTACATGGGCAAACCCTACCCTTACGTGGGGATCTACGACTGGGATTACAGCACGTACCGCGAGCAGTTCAACACCAACATTTGGCTCAATACGCACATCCCCCGTTTCCGCCTGTACTTCTCGACCATGATCCAGGTGGTGTGGACTTCGCGGAGTTGGTCGAAAAAGTTTTCCGGGCTGCCCACCTCGTACATCGGAAAAGACGGCATCGAGCGGCCCTTCACACCGGATATGGCTTCCGATCCGGCCTTTTCGAGCATCGTGCTCACGTTTTCCGACAGTTACTTCGAGCCGAACGTTTCGCCCGTGTCGGTAAGCCTGAACCTGAAGGCTTCGAAAGAGATCGGGAAAAACCTCAAGGCTTCGTTTTTCGTCAATCGCCTGTGGGACTACAATCCCCGCTACCGTACCAACCTGAATACCGAAACCCGGCGCTGGGTCATCCCGTTCTTCGGCGCGGAGGTACAGATGAAATTGTAAACAAATAAAAAATTCACGAACAAATATTTACAAAAAAATGAAAAGAATTGCATTTTCCTTTCTCGTGGCCGCTCTGCTCCTGGCGAGCGGGTGCAGCAAAGAAAACGGCCCCGTTCGGGTGCCGGTAAGCCTTCAGGTAAACCTGCCGGGAGACGACACGCCCATTTACACCCCGAACACCACCCGGGCTACGGCCGGCGAGCCGGCCGTGGGCTTCGACGTAACGTTTACCAATACTTCGACCCAGGCCGAAACGACCGTTCAGACCGACGCGAGCGGAACGGCACGCGCCGAACTGGAAGAGGGGGTGTACAACATCTTCGTGTACGGGGTTTACCAGGCCAACGGCAAAGAAAACGTCTATCAATATACCCTGACCAGCCAAAGCGTTCTGGCTCCGGCCGAGGGCAGCGGCGCGACGGGAGTAACCTTCCCTGCCGTGATCCCCGAACTGGCTGCCGTGAGCGGAGGCTGGGTCATCAAGGAGGTTTACAGTTCGGGATGTTACTCTCCCGCCGGAAAAGCCTACTCCTACGACCAGTACATCTGCCTGTACAACAACTCCGACCAGGTACTCTACGCCGACAGTCTGGTGGTAGCCATGTCGTCCAAATTTACCAACGACAACATGGACCAGGGCTACCTGAGCCAGTTCCTGCCCGGGAGAGTAGTCCCCGACCTGCTCATCCAGGTACCCGGCAACGGGAAGGAACACCCGGTGCAGCCCGGAGCTTGCCTGGTGATCGCCAACCAGGGGATCAACCATATCGAGGTGGGTGGCAAAGTCGATCTGACCCAAGCCGACTTCGAATGGTACGACGACCACCGGCTCGATGTGGACGTGCCCGAAGTGCCCAACATGATCAACCTGTACGGATACTCCGCTACGATCAACCTGCTTTCCGTGCAGAGCAACCGCGCCTACTTCATCCTTCGTCCCACGGGCGACATCACGGCTTGGATGAACAGTTTGAAGACCTCGGTGGTTTATCCCTCGGGCACTTCCAAAGAGATGTACCCCATCCCGGCCGAACAGATCATCGACGGGGTACAGCTCGCCCCCAAAGGTTCGGTGCTGAACAATCCTTCGCTGCCCTCGGCCGTAGATGTGGGCTACACTTACGTGGGTGAAAACGACGGCGACAACGGAGCACGTCTGGGGCTGGTAGCCTCGCGCAAGGTAAAGGAGAAAACCGCCCAGGGGCGCATCGTCCTGCAGGATACCAACAACTCGACCCTCGATTTCCTGCCCAACCAGGAGCCCAGTCCCTATTCGGTAAAGGAATAACCCGTCTCCCATGCTTGCCATACGACCGATCGCATTTCTGCTCGGGACTCTCGCTGCGAATTTTTATTCGCCCACTGGACAGGCCCAAACCTTCCCTCGTGCCAGGGAAGTCCTTCGGGACTCCCTCGGCGCACGGGTTTGGCAGGTCGGTTACCGGATGACGCCCACCGGGTACGCCACCTTGGAACGCTCCCGGGAGACGCAACTCTCGATGCGGTATGCCTACTGGGATTCCGAGGGACTGAACGCTCCCTTCGAGGGCGAGGGCGGCGAGCGGTTTCGCATCGAGGCTTCCGGATACGGGGTGCAGCAGGACAAGGGTATCTACTGCGCGGCGGCTTCCTTTTCCACCGGCACGCTGCGCCGCAGCTCCTGGAACGACGTGTGCGACGTGTGGATGCTCTACCCCTACACGGTGGCCGATGCTACGGGTGGCGATTACCTGGACGAGGAGTACTTTCTCTCGGGAGGGTACGCCCGGTATTTCGGGAGGCACGTGCTCGGGCTGCGGGTGGAATACACCGGGAGGATCGCCTTCCGGGGGGCGGACCCCCGGCCGAAAAACACGGTATCCGACCTCTCGTTCAACCCGGGATGGAGCCTTCGCCTGGGCAGGGGGCACACCTTGGGCCTTTTTGCCAAGTACCGGTACTACAAGCAGCACGTGGGCATTTCGGTCGAGGAGCCGGGCCGCAGCTATACCTTTTATCGGATGCGCGGGGTAGGCCTGTTCGACCGGATGTTCTCCAAGGGCGATACTTCCTTCGGCCGGTACTACTTCAGCGACGAGGCCACGGCCGGGGTTCTGTGGGAAAAGAGCGGACGGAATGCTTTCGAGGCTGTCCTCTACTTCCGTTACCGCAGCGTACGCACCGAGGAATCGGACAACCGCATCCCCTTCCTCACCCGCCGTCCGGAGATCGGCCTGCACGCCGGATACCGCCGCACGATGGGTGCCTCCGCACTTACCGCCACCCTGCAAGGTACTTACGGCCGTCAGCAAGGCTGGGAACGCACCTACCAGCGCGTTACGGCCGACGAGCAGACGCAGGTACAGGTGTGGCGTTTCCTCTCGCAGACCCTGCGGGACGAGATCACCTCGGCCCACGCCCGCTTGCGGGTGGAATACCTCCAGGGTCTCTCCCCGCAGCTGTCCCTGTGGTACGCCGCCTGCGGCGAATACCGCTACGACCGGGAACAGTTCACCAGTCCTGTGTACCACATGCAGGTAAGTTTCCTGCGCTTGGGCGCGGAAACGGGTCTGCGCCGCGAGGGGACAAAGGGCAACCGGCTGGAACTCCGCATGGCGGCTTGGCACAAAACGGACACAGGGTCCTCGATCGCCTGTGCCGAAGCGGAAAACAAGATCGGGGTGCGGGAGATGTTCCTCCCGCTGTACGAATACCTCACGCGCGACTATACGCTGGCGGAAGCCGGGGCGGCCTACACCTTTGTCCGGAGAGGATTTGAACTGAAAGTCCACACCGAAGGCGGGTATGCTTTCGGGGACGGAGGGAGCCACCGGTGGGGGATCCGCGCGGGGATTTCCGTGTTTTTATGACACATGCACGAACAGGAATTTCAAGAACAAGCGACAACAACACTCCTATGCAGGAAAACATCATCGAATGCCGCCACCTGACCCACTACTACGGTTCGCGGCTTATCTACCAAGACTTGAGTTTCCAGGTGCCCAAAGGCCGTATCCTGGGGCTGCTGGGGAAAAACGGTACGGGCAAAACGACGACCATCAACATCCTCTCGGGATTTCTCAAGCCCGCCGGAGGGCAATGCCTCATCTTCGGGGAGGACATCCGCAGGATGCACCCCCTCACGCGCCGCCGCATCGGGCTGCTGATCGAAGGCCACGTGCAGTACAGTTTCATGACCATCGCGCAGGTGGAGAAGTTTTACTCCGCTTTCTACCCCCGGTGGAAAAAGGACGCCTACTACGGCCTGATGGAAAAACTGCACGTGGCTCCCCGTCAGCCTATTTCCCGGATGTCGTGCGGACAGCGTTCGCAGGTAACCCTAGGGCTTATCCTGGCGCAAGACCCGGACCTGCTGGTGCTGGACGATTTTTCGATGGGGCTCGACCCGGGCTACCGGCGCCTGTTCATCGACTATCTGAAGGAATACGCCAAGGCCGAGAACAAGACGGTCTTCCTCACCTCGCACATCATCAGCGACATGGAGCGTCTGATCGACGACTGCATCCTGATGGACTACGGCCGCATCCTCCTCCAGACTCCGGTAAAGGACCTGTTGGAACGTCTGCGCCGCTACGATTTCACTACCCGGGGGGACGCTCCCTCGTTTGCGGACGATCCGGGCATCTACCATCCGGGGGTGATCCGCTCCCGGGGCGAGCTCTTTTCCTTCGAGGGGAGAGCGTACGTGGAGAGCTATCTGCACCGCTGCGGGGTCGCCTTCGAAGGGCTCCGGGAGGAAAGCGTCTGCCTCGAAGATGCCTTTATCGGTCTGACCGGCAAGTATTAACCCGAAAAACACACCCCGAAAAAAGATGAACCAAGCGATCTTTTTCAAAGAATGGCTCAAGATACGGACTACGTACTTCTGCTCGGCCATCGTCCTGGCTGCGATGACCCTTTACTGCCTGCTGCGCATCGAGCGCATCCTGGCCATCAAGGACGTCCCGCACCTGTGGCAACTGATGCTCGAACGCGACATGGTCTTTGTGGACGTGCTGCAATACGTCTTCCCGGCCGTGGGACTGGCGGTAGCTGTGGCGCAATTCCTGCCCGAGATGCTGCAAAAACGCCTGAAACTCACCCTTCACCTGCCCGTATCCCAAAAACGGATGACGTTCTCCTGCCTGGGCTTCGGTGCCGGGGCGCTGGCGGTGTTGTTCGGTGCATGCGCGCTGGCGCTCGGGTGGTATGCCCGCTCGCTGCTGGCTCCCGAACTGGTGGAGCGCATCGAACTGACGATGCTGCCCTGGGTGTTGGCGGGATGGGCGGCTTATTTTCTCACCGGGTGGATCCTGACCGAACCTTCCGTGCGGGGAAAGATCGTCGCGGGAGGGCTGGCGGTGGCCGTGCTGCGGATGTACTACGTGAGCCTCGTCCCGGAGAGTTACAACGGTTTTCTCCCGGTCCTGGCGGCCATCACGGTGAGTCTGGCCTCCTTTACCTGGCTGTCGGTCCTGCGGTTTAAGGCCGGGGCGGAAGACTAAACGGCATTTCCTCTTTTCAAAAAAAAACGACAAACGACAAAAACAGATGACACGATACGGCAAAATATTTCTGCTGCTGCTCGCCATCGGGGTTTTGGCTTGGATACTGCCCTGGCTGTACAGCTTTGCAACGCCCGATACGCGGTACGCGCCCTTTACCCTGATGAGCGAGGTAAACGACCAACTGCTCCACAATCTCCCTGCGGACGGGAAGGGTCTTTCGATGATCGACCAGCAAGGGAAGGTCTATTCCGGGGAGGCGATCGACAGCATGCTTCCCACGTTTTACTACCGGCAACTGATCGCCGACGGCCGCCTGCCGGACACCCTGCGCGGAGTGGCGATGACACCGAAAGCCATCCAGACGGGCAATTTCGTCTTCCGCAGTTCGCCTTCGGACCTCAACCGCCGCGTCCCGGGGCTGTACCCCCTGCTGGAAAGCCGTTCGGGACGGGTCGATCTGGAGTTGCCGGACGATGTGTTCCGCATTACGGACCAGGGGATCGAATTCATCGACATGGCCTCCAATACCATAAAGGCGGAAAAAAGCCGGACGTTCACCCAGGCGATGGAAAAGAAGGGGTTCGCTTTCCCGGCGATGGCCATCGCCGGCAACCCCACTACCCGCAAGGACTACGACAACGGTTACCTGCTCATCGACCGCAACCACCGGGTATTCCGCCTGATGATGGTCCGGGGGCGTCCTTTCGTGCGCGATACCGGGATCGATCCGCAGATAGGGATGGTGCAGGGATTCGTAACCGAATTTCCCGGGAGGCAGTACATCGGCTACCTGACCGACCGCCATTCGCAGCTCTATGTGCTGACTTCCGATTATGAACTGATTCGGATGCCGGTGGGGAGTTTTGACCCGAAGTCCGAGAGCCTGATGATCATCGGCAACCTGTTCAACCGGACGGTGCGCATCAGCGGAGACGATTCGGTGCGCTGGTACGGCCTGAAAGCGGACGACCGGACTTTGATCACCCAGCGGGAGCTGTCCTTTCCGCCCAGTACGGCACAGAAGATCGCGGGATGGCTGTTCCCGTTCCGCCTGTCATTTACTTCGAGCGACGATGGCTACGCCTACCCGCGCCTCGAGGGCGGGGCGCCGTACACTTTCATTCTGGGAGCGGTGCTGGCAGCGGTGTGGGTCGCGATGCGGAGAAAGAGAAAAGAGAGCGTCGTGCTGCCGGCTTTGGTCATCCTGGCGACGGGGGTGTACGGTTTCCTTGCATTTTTGCTACTCAAGGTGCCTGAAAACGAGCGGTAAATGACGATCCTGTGCTAAAAATACCCTAAACCCGGCGATTTTTTTTTGCCGGGTTTATTTTTTAGGGTTACATTTGTCTGCTTTGGGAAACCAGGCGCCGAAATCGCAGGGTAAAAAGTATTGTCCGTCAATAGCAGCACCGAAAAAACGTGGGATTCTTCCAGAAAAACCGGCACTTTATCATCTACACGATCATCGGCGCTTCGTGCGAGGTTCTGGATTTCTGTATCTTTTACGTGCTGATGCGCACTACCGACATGCATGTGCTTCCGGCTCACGTGATCAGCGTAAACTCCGGGCTGTTGTGCAGTTTCCTGATGAACACCAAGATCAATTTCCGCACCCCGGACAAACTTATCCGACGGTTTTTCATGTTCTTTGCCATCGCGTGGGTGGGACTGGCGTTCTCCAGCGCACTGATGGTCTTCATGGTGGAATACCTGCATCTGTACGACGTGGGTTCCAAGATCTTCACCATCATCCTGGCAGGGCTGTACCAGTACATGATGAACAAACGCTTCACCTACCGTATCGTCAAGACGACCGAGAAAGGGATCAAAAACACTTTTGAGTAAACCTTTCTTGTCGTTCCCTTTCCTCCCTTTTTCAGAAAGCGGCTTTTCCCTGTAAACGGGCGCTGCCTGGCGCACCTTTCGCAAGGTACAGATATTTTGCCCGCCTCGCTTGAGTGCTTCGATTACTTGCGCTCTTTTTCCGGCAAAAGGAACTTCTCCTGACCGTCGAAAACCCGGAACGCCCGCTCGCGGACATCGCCCCGGGCGCATTTCATCAGCGCCTCGTTTCCCAGCTCCTCGGCATAGTGCTGCTGTTTCTCCGTGATCGGCACGACCCACAGACAGTTCACCGGATCGCCCCGGAAATCGTCGTAGAGCTTTTCCGAGAAATTCGCCTCGCCCTCGAGCAAAAGCGCATGGGAAAGATGCTTCCCGAACGGCTCAATATCGAACAACACCGTATGCCCGTCGCCCAAAAACGTGGTATAGTTCCAAGGAATGTCCGACAGTCCCACCAGATACGCCACAAAAGCGTCGCGGTGTTCCCGGAAGAGGTCTTCGCGCACGCCCATGGCGAGTTCCGCGCGGCGCAAGCCCTCCGGATACTGGGTAAAACGATCGACCGAAGGCTGCTGGAGGAGCGACATCCCGAGGGTAAAGAGCCACACGGTATCCCCCTCGCGCACCGTTACTACGGCACGGGGCGGAAAATACCCCACGTCCACCACCAGGTATTCCGCATGAGGCCCATATGCCCGTTCGATAGCCTGGAGGTGCTGGTCGCGGAAGTGTTCCCAGGTAGCGTTATCCTGTATGGACTTCCAGTAGGACTCGGCCTGACGCACCCGTTTGAAAATATCGTTCTGACGAGGCTTACCGAGTTCCCAGGCAAAGGGAGAAGTCCCGACCGCATCGCGGGCATACCCGGTAAACTCCCCGCTGGAAGCCCACCCGGGGATAACGGCCAAAAGTTGATCCCCCTCGTAGAGCGCCGCTCCGTCTCCGTCCTCCAGAAAGACCAGACGGAGGTTCTTCGGGTCGAGCCGCGCCGCGCCCTGCGGATGACGGCATACGCGCAGCGGCATCCGGGGTTGGGCTCCGGCGTCCAGGGCCTTTTCATCGACCGCATCGATGGCTTTCCCGTAATTGCGCACCCAGCAGGCTCGGATCTCGGTATCCTTGCTGTCGGGGCGGATGTACAGGTACAGGTACACGCAATCGTTTTCTTCCTGCACCAGCGCATGGGTATCGGTCTTGGGGAAATAAGCGCTGCAAATGATGTTTTTGTCCGTATTTTTTTCCTGCATGGTCTGCGGTTGTTGTTTCTTTGGAGAAATGTTCATTTTCGGAAGGTCCTGTTTTCCCTGCCTCCCTGAGTTCCTTTCGGTCCGGTGCGTCGGGAAAAGGAGAAAAGGCGCGGGGAAGGGATCAGAAGGGCGGCTTGTCGTCATCCTGATCGGCGGACGGGCGGTTGATCCGGCTTTCAAACGCATCGCTGGGCAAGGCACGGGGGTCGAACCCGCCGCTGAACGCCTTGTTGATCTTGGAATCGTAACTGTCCTGCACGGCATACGGAGCGGCGGGAGCCCCCGAAGGGTATCCCCCGGCTTCGGGAGCGGAGGAAGGTGCGCTCTGATCCAGGTCGGAGAACTGCGTCAGCGAGCCTACGAACGCCAGACGGATACTGCGCAAGTCGCCGTTGCGGTGCTTGGCAATGATGAATTCCGCTTGGCCGGCGGTAGGCGTTCCGTCCTCCCACGTGTCGAAATTGTAGGCTTCCGGTCGGTAAATAAAGCTGACGATATCCGCATCCTGCTCGATGGCTCCCGATTCGCGCAAGTGCTGCAGCGAAGGCCGCTTTTGTCCGGTCTGCGCCTCGACCCCGCGCGAAAGTTGCGAAAGGGCGATCACCGGGACGTTGAGTTCCTTGGCGACGGCTTTGAGCGTGCGGGAGATGGTCGATATCTCCTGCTCGCGGTTGCCGGGGTTGTTCTTCCCGCCGACGGTCATCAGTTGAAGGTAGTCGATGATCAATATCTTCACGCCTTGGGATACCAGCCGACGCGCCTTGGCCCGAAACTCGAGCAGGGACAAGCCCGGGGTCTCGTCGATGTAGATCGGGGCGCGCTCCAGGTCCTTCACCTTTTGATACAGCACGTCCCATTCGTACTGCTGGAGGCTTCCCTCGCGCAGTTTGTTGGAAGGGATTCCCGTCTCGGAACTGATCATTCGGGTGATCAGCTGCACCGACGACATTTCCAGACTGAACATCGCTACGGGGATCTGGTGGCGGATAGCCATGTTTTTGGCCATCGACACCACGAATGCCGTCTTACCCATACCCGGACGGGCGGCGATGACGATCAGGTCGCTGTTCTGCCAACCGGCGGTGCATTTGTCGATGTCGCGAAAACCGGAAGCCAGACCGCTGATGCCCCCCTCCTGCTTGGAGAGCTCCTCGATGCGCTTGATGGCCTGGTGCACCAGATCGTCGGCCTTTTCGTAAGACTTCTTGATGTTGGTGTTGGTGATGTTGAAGATGCCCGCTTCGGCCTGGTCCAACAAGTCGAACACGTCGGTAGAGTCGTCGTACGACTGGTCGATAATGTGGTTGGACAAGTGGATAAGTTCCCGTTGGAAGTATTTTTGCTGGATGATCCGCGCGTGGAATTCGATGTTGGCGGCCGAGGTTACCCGCTGGGTGAGCTGCACCAGGTAATAGTCCCCGCCTACGGCATCCAACTGGCCTTCGGTGCGCAATCGGTTGCTGACCGTGAGCAGGTCGATAGGTTGGCTGTCGTTGTACAGGTGGACGATGGCGGAGTAAATAGGACGGTGTTCCGGCTGGTAAAATACCTGGTCGTTGTCCTGAAAGATATTCACCACGCGGTCGGCCGAGCGACCGTCTATCATCAACGCCCCCAGGACAGCCTGTTCGAGATCAACGGCTTGGGGCGGCCGCCGACCGGCCGCCAGGGATATCTCCGGGGAAGCCGCAGAAGTCCTGCGGGACGGATTTCTTTTCGCATTTTCCATAAGGGTAAAGCTACGACCTTTTTCGTTTCGCTTTTCGAATCGCCCCCCGTATATTACCAACAATTTTTCCACAACATCCCCCGCCCCTTCTGGGTGTATCCGAAACATCTTCCGGGTGTTTTTCTCCGGGACAGACTTTCACGGGGTTCCCTCCCGGAGTGGTTTTCCTGCGCACGCACTTTCATCCGAACGCCTCCCTTCCCGCCTGCCCATACGGGTCATGCCGGGGCAAAAAAAATACACCCGGAAACCGTTCCGGGTGTACTTCTCTCTCCAAAGGGCGTCATAGACGAAACGAAGGAAATACTGAAGTAAGAATGCCGCCCTTTAATCCATAGTAACTTAAAATCCAGTTGTGTGTGTTGTAAAAAAAATCAAAAAACAAATGTGTTGTTAGTTGTTAGGACCACGGTGCCGGACCATCCGACGCGCCCCTTTCGGGAGTTACCGCGACCCTGTATCTCGTACACCAACACCGCAAATATAGGGATATATTTCACAAAAAAGCAAATCCCCCCGTTTTTTTTACGTTAATATTTTAACAAGTTGTTTTATAGATAAATACCCGTCCGTTTCCCACCCCGGCCGACAGAAAACACCGCAACGGGCCGCGCATTTGACAAAAGTACACTATCTTTGAACGGCGGGAAACACTGCCCCGCCACCGAACGATGATAAAAAAACTGTACGTTTCCAACTATGCGCTGATCGACCGCCTGGAGATGGAACCCTCCCGGGGCATGACCATCCTCACGGGCGAGACCGGCGCAGGAAAATCCATCATACTGGGCGCTTTGGGACTGGCGACGGGGGCGAGAGCCGACCTGGCCGCCTTGCGCGACAACACCCGCAAATGCGTGGTGGAACTCTCGGTCGAAATCGACGGAATGGGTCTGGAAGACTTCTTTGCCGAAAACGACCTGGACTACGAACCGCTGACCATCCTGCGCCGGGAGATCCTCCCCTCCGGGAAATCCCGCGCCTTCGTCAACGACACTCCCGTACTGCTCGACACCCTCGGCCGGCTCGCCGGACACTTGCTCGACGTGCATTCCCAACACCAGAGCCTGCTGCTCTCCCGCCCTGCTTTCCGCCTGGAACTGGTCGACCGCTATGCCGGGAACGATGTACCGAGGACACAATACCGGCAACGGTACGAACAATACCGCGCCCTGCAAAAAGAACTGGAGGAACTCTCCGTCCGCCGGAGGGAACTCGCGCGCACGCAGGATTACAACCGGTATCTGCTCGACGAACTGGACAAATCCGACCTGAAAGACCCCGGCGAACAGGACGAACTGGAGAGCCTCGTAGCACGGCTGTCGCATTCGCAACAGGTCAAGGAGGATTTGCAAGCCGCCTGGCAGCAGATGGATGCCGAAGAAACGGGCGTGCTGTCCCGGCTCTCGGAAACGCTCTCCCTGCTGCGCCGCGCCGAGGCCTACCTCCCCCCGCAGGACCAGCTGACCGCCCGCACGGAAAGCGCCCTGATCGAACTCAAGGACATCGCGGAACGGGTCTCTTCCCTGGTGGAGGAGAGCGAAGACGACCCGCAGCTGCTCCAACGCGCCACCGAGCGCCTCGACCTGCTCTACACCCTGCTTCGCAAACACAACGCGCAGGACCTCTCCGCCTTGATCGCCCTGCGGGAAAGCCTCCGCGGGGAAGTTTCCGGACTGGAACAGCTCGACGAAAGGATCGAAACCCTCCAGCAGGAATGCACCCAGGCGGAGCAAGCCCGGGCGGCGGCTTCCTCCGCCCTAACCCGAACCCGGGTGGAAGCCGCCGCCGCGCTTTCGGAGCAGATTACCGATACGGTTCGCTCCCTGGGGATGCCGCATGCCGCGTTCCGCATCGAAGTCTCGCCTTCGGATACCTTCACGGCCCAGGGGACGGATTCGGTGCGCTTCCTCTTCTCGGCCAACCTGGGTCAAGACCCGGCCGATGTGGAAAAAATCGCCTCGGGCGGCGAACTGTCCCGCGTGATGCTGGCCGTGAAATACGCCTTGGCCCGGCGGGCGAAGTTGCCCTCCATTCTCTTCGACGAGATCGACACGGGCGTTTCGGGCGAGATTTCCGACCGGATGGGAAGCATCATGCAGGACATGTCGCGGCACATGCAGGTGATCGCCATTACCCACCTGCCGCAAATCGCCTCGCGCGGAGACCTCCAGTACAAAGTGTTCAAACAGGAGAGCGAGGGGACGACCCGCTCGCGCATTGCGCTGCTCGCCCCCGAAGAACGTACCGCCGAACTGGCCCGGATGATCAGCGGGGCCAACATCACGGAGGCCGCCATGGAACACGCCCGGGAACTCCTGCGCCAAAACGCCAAGGGATGACCGCTCCGCCATCCCGAATATCCGACTCCTGAAAAAACAATCTACCCTACCCGCCGCAGGCAAACAATTTTTCCTGCGCAAGTTTTCATTGCCCGGCAGGGTTTTTCTTTAGGGGGGAAAAAGGCGGCTCCCGCCCGGGGATTTTTCCGCATGAAAACTCGGCGGAGGAACTCTCTTGACTGATTCCATCTTCAAAGCCTGGGTGGAAAAAACTTTCCGCAAGGGCGGTAAAGAGCCGTCATTCGGGATTTCCCGGCCGGCCATAACGACGCAGCGAAACGAGCGGGCGGCCGAAGTCGATCCAGCGGGTTTTCCTCGCCCACAGATACACCCCTACCGAGATGACCGTAGCGAGAAACGAACCGGCCAACACATCGGAGACGAAATGTTGCATCAGATAGATGCGGCTGTACGCTACGGCCAGAGCTGCGAAAAAGAGCAGCGTTTTGATCCACGCGCGGGAGGCAAAGAGCGCCAGGGTGGTAAACAGGCTGAAGGCAGCGGCCGTGTGTCCCGATGGGAAACTGAACGTATCCCGCAGGGGATGGCCTTCCACCAGCACAATCGAGTCCCATACTCCGGCTTGGGTAAGCACGGTAAGGGGGCGGGGGGCGTCGATAGCGTGTTTGAGCAGTGCGACCAGCGCCATCGTACACAGGATGGATACGATGCCGCTTACCATGTAACGATAGGAAAAAAGGCTCCCGACCAGCAGCACGCACAGGCAAAATACGGTGCCGCCCATGGCGGTAACGCTTACCCAAAACGCATCTTGAATGGGGGTGTGGAAGCCGTTGAGAAATACCTGCACCTCGACCTTTCCCCACAGGGCGAGCGCCAAGGCTCCTGCGATCCAAAATACGGCACAAGGGAGCAGGTACGGGAGATTTTCCCGCAAGGGGCGACAAATGGCGCTACGCATCAGCTTACCTGTGCGCCGATGATCTTGCGCAGGTTCACGACCGAATTGTTCCACATCTGGCGCATTTCATCGACTTCTGCGGGATAGGCGAAGTCCGTGATGGTCATGGCGACATCGCCGGTGAGTTCGTCCTGTTCGAGGCGGATCTCGAAGTAATACTTTTCGCCTTCGTCTGCGGCCCAGCGGAAACGTACCAGGGAATCTTCCCGACGGGCGATCAACGTGGCTTGTTCCTCGCTCCCGGCCCAAATAAAGGTAAACTGATTGCCTTTCGAGCTTGCTGCGTCGCAAAACCACTCCGCCAGTCCGGATGCCGTTGAGATATACTGATAGAGCATCTCCAGAGATGCTTTTACAAGATACTCGATGTGGAATTTCTGCTTTTCTGCCATGTCGTGATCCCTTTGTTTCCGCACGCAAGATATAGATATATTCATTACCGACAAATAAAATAAAAAGAAAAAAAATCCGTTTCCTCTTGCCCGAAACGGATTATTTGCCTACTTTTGCAAACGGTTTTCGAGCCATACCTTGGCGAGGTAGCTCAGCTGGCTAGAGCGTCGGATTCATAACCCGGAGGTCGGGGGATCATGCCCCCCCCTCGCTACAAGAAGACAAAAATCCCGATCTTTTAAGGTCGGGATTTTTTTGTACAAATCTTTTTATCGGTCAATCTGTTATAAACATTTCCTTTCCTGATTTCGGCAAGAAAAAGGTTCGCCTTCCCCTCCAAAGGGGCTACGGCCGTTTCAACCGGACCTTTTCCTCGCCCCCAAAAAATTAAACCATAGAATATCGCCTATATCATTGCCCCAAACCTTATTTCAGCGTGAACAAACGAGGAGAGAGCCGGTAGGCAAAAGCCTCCTACAAAGCCCCCAGTCGCACAGAAGTTGTCATTCTTGAAGTTTTGAGAAAAAGGAGGATCGGGGGCTGGGCGGGGAGGGACAGGCATAAAAAACCGCCTGGGGAGGGGCTCCACAGGCGGGGTGTCGA
>ERZ856578.724-NODE-724-length-67226-cov-16.036203_pt1 | contig 67226 bp, 61 predicted proteins | sample MGYA00514384_ERZ856578 | MGnify/ENA primary metagenome ERZ856578 (study PRJEB29103, sample SAMN06111958) | human gut metagenome | biome: human gut; feature: ankylosing spondylitis patient; material: healthy_person | host: Homo sapiens | place: China:Hangzhou... | reverse complement strand
TGGTGACCTCCGGCTCGGAGCACCAGAGAGCACTGGACCGGCTGGGGCTTGTGTCATAATCTCAGAATCAACATTCCGACAAGATGATCGCAAAAAAATAACCTGTTCTACATATTTATAAATAAATTTTACCACAAAGGACACCTGCCTGCAAGAGGGATTCGCCCCTTTGGGCAGCAGAACAGAGCCGGAAAAACGTCAAATTTTATCCGGCTTGAATCCTTGTGCCATTTTTCATGCCCGTGCTCCCCGCACGGGCTCTTTTTTTGCGCTTTTTCCACCGGGTTTCTCGATCTGAGTCAGTTGGGCACGGGATGGAATGTTGATTCTGTGACGAATAAGCCGGCCTCCGATGAATGATCGCCCATATTGGTTTTATTTTGCGCCAGATGGAGAAATCAGGGCACAGGAGGGGCATATGCAGGAATATCTTGTAAATCGGCCAGATGAGGCAACGATGGAACGGCTTTTGAACATCCACACCGTCGATGTTGCTGGTGTGGTCCTGCGCCTTGCGTGGCAGGTAGGGCTGCTGCGCGACGAAATCACAAACCTGACCTGGGATCAGGTCGATTTTGAAAGCTTCCAGATTCATCTACCAGACCGGACCGTTCCCATTGGTGAAACGCTGGCCGACTATCTGCGCACCGTACATAAACGATGGACATTTGTCATTGGAGATCCTGCAAACAACTATGTAGTCTGGTCTGACCGTTATCACAAGCAAATGCAGCCCCAGGCAATTTCACGCATAGTCCGTAAGGCTTTGGATGAGGGAGGGCAGACGGAGGTGCGGCTGATCGATCTGCGTCATGACTATGTAATTCGGCAGTTGGAGCGATATGATTGGGCCTATGTGGCTCGAATTACTGGTACGGAGATCCGGTCACTGCAGCTGCACTTTGCGCAGCATCTGCCGGATGGAAAAGCCGGACCCAAACACATTGATAAATCCGATGAAATCGATGAATTCAGACTTTGGAAGATCCTGCAGGCAGAAAAGGATACTCCTGCAGGCTTGGCTCTGTGGCTCACCTGGAGCATGGGCCTTTCAGCCACCACTATTGTGTTTCTGACCTGGGACCAAGTGGATTTTGATCGAAATGTGCTCTGGCTGCCGGAAGGCGACATTCCCATGACCACCGCAGTCTCTCAGCTCTTGAAAAAGAGATATAAAATCCGGGCGGGGGATCCCCATGTCTTGCTTTCTGCTGAAGCTAAAAGGCCCTTGGACATCTATCGCCTATCCCGCATTGTCAGAACGGCACTGATCCGCGGCGGTATGGAAACTTGGACGTTACGAGACCTGTGGCTTGCCCGAGGTGAGAACAGATGGAGCCAGGCTGTCCTTGGAAAGATCAAACAGGATGGCCCTGTTACGCGCAAAGAAGTAATGGAACTGTTTGGTCTCTCTAAATATTCCGCCTACCAGCGGCTGCACAGAATGGTAAATAAACGACTTCTCATTCGGGTAGGGTGCAAATATTACCTGCCTGGTTCTGTTGTTCCGCCGGAGCAACAGAGCGAGACTATCTACAATTATCTAAAAACAGAGGGCTTTGCCTGCAGACAGGACTTGGCCGACATCCTCCACATCGGTACGAAGCAGTGTGGCATTTTATTGAAACGGGAAGTCGAGTCCGGAAAATTAGTGCGCATTGCCCAGCGATATTATCTCAAAGACTCTCAATCGTTCACAGTGGCGTCTGGCAGCCTATATCAAATCGATTCAACCCAATAAGGAGCGCATTAAAACGCTTAAAAACGAAATTTTTTGTTTGGTTACAAATGTGTTATAACAAATATCTGATGGAATATGCAAATTATTTCGGTTCGTTAACAAAACCCGGCAAATCGTAGACAGCAGCATTCTCCTGGGGTAAAGTGATGGCGCAGAAAGGAACTTCTGTGGTCCGTTCCGGGCCGGAGCTACGGGAGGAGACAGCCCCGGCGCATATACACCGGCCCGGAGGACGGACTCCAAAAGTCCCTGCAAATTTTTTATAAGGAGGAGAAATCCAAATGAAGAAATTTCTTTCACTGGTGCTTGCTCTGGTGATGACCATGTCTCTGGTCACCGTCAGCGCCGGCGCCGAGGACTTCGCGGATGACGGTGAGATCACCTACAAGGAAGCTGTGGATGTGATCTCTGCTCTCGGCATCGTCGATGGCTACAGCGACGATTCCTTCCGTCCCGATGGAGTCCTGACCCGCGGGGCTGCTGCCAAGATCATCTGCAACCTGATCCTGGGCCCCACCACCGCTGAGGCGCTGAGCGCCGGCACCGCTCCCTTCAAGGACGTGCCTGTCACCAACACCTTCGCGGGCTACATCACCTACTGCTCTCAGCAGGGCATCATCAGCGGCTACGCTGACGGCACCTTCCGTCCCACTGGCACCCTGAGCGGCAACGCGTTCATGAAGATGCTGCTGGGCGCTCTGGGCTATGACAGCTCCATCGAGGGCTACACCGGCGCCAACTGGACCGTGAACGTCATCAAGCAGGCTGTCGGCATCGGCCTGGACGACGGCAACGACAACTTTGTGGGCTCTCAGGCCGTCACCCGTGAGGAGGCCGCCCTGTACGCCTTCAATATGCTGAACGCCACCATGGTGGAGTACGATCAGCAGAACACCATCGTTGTGGGTGACATCACCATCAACACCACTTCCCGCCGGAAGGATGTTTCCAACACCACGGACACCGACGGCAACATCGGCAGCCGTGATCGCAAGATGCAGTTCGCCGAGCGGTATTTCGGTGATCTGAGCGAGCACGACGGCGACTCCGATGCCTTCGAGCGTCCCTCTACTACCTGGAAGCTGAAGTCCAAGACCATTGGCACCTATGCTGATGAGGCGGATGCGACCTACACCAGCGAGGTCAAGGTGGGCGAGATCTACAGCGACCTGGGCCTGTCTGACGGTATCTCCAAGCAGGATGTCACTCTGTATGAGGACGGTTTCAAGACCACCTACTCTGCTGGCGATGTTGTCCGCGGCAGCCGTCAGAAGGTCGGCGGCGACGGCGCTCTGCTGGATGTCTATTATGACGAGGACGCTGACACCCTGACTCTGGTGCAGGTCAACACCTATGTGGGCAAGATTGCTGCCGCACGTAAGGCAACCTCTACCCGCGATGCCTATGTGACTCTGGATGTGTCTGATTCCTTCACCGGCCCCGGCGGCACCTATGACACGGACGATTTCTCCAAGGATGATATCGTCTATTACACCTACTCTTACAAGACCGGCGAAAAGTGCATCGAGTCTATGGGCCTGGCCGAGAAGGTCACCGGCACCATGAGCACCTACACCACTGAGGGTTCCGTGACTGTGGCTGGCACCAAGTATAATGCCAACGTCAAGTCCGCCAACAGCATCTACAATCTGGCCACCACTGTGGATCGCAGCAAGGACGTCACCGTCTATCTGGATCCCTATGGCTATGCCCTGTATGTGGATGCTGACACCTCTGTTGAGTACGCCGTGGTCCTGAACTACACCGCCAAGGCCGGTGACTTCAACGACACCGAAAAGGCAGAACTGCTGTTTACTGACGGTACTCGCAAGACCGTTGAGGTTGAGACTAATGACCCTGTAGCCAGTACTTTTGACAAGGTCGTTCAGAGCAAGCTGAGCAAGTACGACATTGTTTCTTACACTGTGAACAGCGATGATGTCTATAGCATCACCCGTGTCGCAGACGCTCAGACTGGCAAAATTGGCAGTGCTTTCGTAATGAAGAATGGCTCCAATACCTTTAGCATCGTCGATGGTAACAAGGCCAATGTTGCTGGTGGCAAGGAAACCCACTTCTCTGATGGCAAGACCATCTTCCTGGTAGCCGACACTTCTGGCAGCAAGACCACTTACAGTGTCTACGAGGGCATTGCCAATATGCCTACCATTGTTCATAATGGTGGCAATGCAGGCTATGTAACTGTGTTCATGGACAGCACAACCAACAATGATCCCGCAACTGTTGTATTCATTGAGAAGAACGATGACATGAGCATGTCCAGCGACAACAAGGATGTCATCTATGTGAAGGGCAGCAACGCTGGTACTTCCTACACCGCCAACCTGGGCTACTACTATGAGTATGATGCCTTCATCAACGGCGAGGCCACCACTGTCAAGGTGTCCAACAACAGCACCATGCAGATGACCAGCGACGCTCTGATCTATGGCCCCGTCTACAATGACAAGGGTGTCATGACCGGCTTCGAGGATCGTGTGGATAGCACGACCACTTCTGACGGTTCTCTGCGTTATGCTGTCGGTACCGACTCTGTTACCAACGATGTCATCAAGCTGGGCGGTATTCCTTACGCTTACACCCGCGATGTCAAGGTTTACTTCGTGAACGTGGATGGCGATCTGGAGGCCAGTAGCATCACTGCCATTGCCCAGGACAGCAATGACAAGGTCTTCTACAAGGTCAACGATGACAACCGTCTGACCGACGTGTATATCAAGGTCGTGGATGAGACCGAGACTGTCACCCCGGGCGCTGGCGTGCTCTCTGCTACGGCTCTGGCAAAGGACAGTTCTGGTGATCTGGTTGCTTCCGTCACTCTGGCTGGCCCTGCCGCAGGCGCCATGACCTTCAACGTCACCGTTGAGCGGTACATGGAGGCCACCAATATTTGGCAGACTGCGGCTATTGGCACTGTGACCGTGGCCAACGGTAACTCTGCTGGACAGAGTGCCGCACTGATTGCCAATGGTTCTCTGGTGAACGGTGCTCTGTATCGAGTGACTGCTACCTATAATGATGGGTCTGTTACTTCTGGTAACTTTACCGCCTAATCAGGCAACTTATTTATCAAAACTCATCTGAGTTGCGATAGAAGAACCCCCGCACCTTTCGGTGCGGGGGACCTTCTCACCCTGCTCATATATAAACAATAAGAAGCTATTCGTTTATTGCAAAAGCCCTCCTCCGTTTTTTCATAGGCCTTGTAGGGCACCACAGCCACCCTGAACGAAGGGGGACTCCATAAAGGTCTTCAGTATTTAGCGCTGTGCTGGCAACGCGGGTGTGTACGTTTCCACCAAAGGCGGTAAGGACATGAATAAGCGACTCTGTCGGGATTACGTATCATTGGCAGAAAGTATCAGTGCCAAGGGAGGCCACAGACTTCCTAGAGCGGGATCGGAAGCGGGAACAGGCGCAGGAAAAACGGGACGAAAGGCACCTGATTAAAGTGAGTTTGAAACGGCACTGTCCGATTTCGAATGCGTGAGACATTCCGTGGAGGATGTGGCGCCCTGGACCTGGAACCTCCAGCTTGAAACTCTGCGGAAAACTGTCGGTAGCCTGGGCTACTGGGACCGGAATCTGATCCAACTCCGATATGACAAGAGCCTGACCATGGAAGAGATCGGGATGATCTACGGTGTATCGAAGGCGGCGGTATCAAAGTGTCTGAAAAAGCTCCACGAACAGATGTAGGACTCTGTCATGAGACAGAGTCCTACAAAATTTTCCCGATTTTGGATTTGTAATTGGGTTCGTTTCTGAGCGTCCTTATCAGTAGAGGGTAATTTTCCGGCACTTGAAAACCTGACATTGGCCGTAGTTAGGAAAACCCGGATCAAAGTACATGTAGGCGTAGCGATGATGAATTTGTTGGGATGGCGTCAAAAGCAGTGGCTGCGTTTCCTGACCGCTGACGTGGTCAGCTCCGTGGATAAGTTCATGCAACTGGTCCACCCAAATGATGTCTCCAGTGTTTCGAGGAAGGATGCTGATTGAAAAAATTTCAAGCCCCGGCAAGAAGGCTGCCGGGGCTTGGAATTTTTGAAACGTGATTTAGTGATTTTGCCAACGAACAGAGACGGTGATGTTTTATTGATGAGCTTCCCGCCTACTTATTCACCCAAGAAATAGTTCTCCACTGACTTACTTGTCACCTGATTTACCCCTCTACTTTTTTATGGCAGAAGCATATCTTTTGATTCTGACAGAAAAACTGGAGCATCTGTTGGCAAAGCAGACGCTCCAGTTATGGTTGGTCCAATTCAATTTCCGTTGACATACACAGATGGCCTTTTCATTGCTTATGCGGCGCAGTTTTGCGTGTCAACTTCTGTTCTGTGAAGTTCTGGAAGAACCGCACGAGCATGGCCGCGGACTGTGCTTGTGCCTCTGGGGCAATAGCGTTGAGCCCCCGACTTTGGCCCGCGCTACAGATTCCCACACAATCGGACACCTGTTCCACATCGACGTAGTCGGTCAGGTCCGCCTGCTGGCTTACGTCACAGCTCACGGCTCCGGCATATCTGTAGTTTCGTCCTTTCTGGCGTGCACGCCCGCAGTCAGTGCGGGGTGGTGTCCGGTTCGCTCGTTTTACCCGCATTGATTTGCTCACTGAATACACTGAGTATGACTGTAAGCATGGCTCACAGGAGCTTGGCTGACGACCCCTCATTGATACTGATACTCACCGCACCGACACGCAATGTATCGGTATATCCCAAACCGTTCTGATACGGTTGCTGTGGTGCCAACAGTCCAAACTTCTGCTGGACGATGCTGACGAGACCATAATCCCTCGACGCAGATCTGTATAACCGCAGGCAATGTAGAGCTTGTTCACTCCGGCAAAATCGTTCAGCATGACTTCAACGCTTGGTAGAGAGCTGTACCACTTGCGAATCAGTTCCTGCTTAGAGATTTAAAGAGGCTTTACCGGCCTGAATACTTGTGACTAAGGTTTTAGAGAAGATGCATAGCTGCTCCTGCGGTGCCGGAAATTCTGCAAAGCAACTAACTGCTGTGTGCATCAGTTTCCGACTGAATTTTCTGCTGCCCTACCATAAAGGACAAAGACTTTCTTCTGCCAAGCATAGTAGGCATTTGGAGTCACGCCATTTTCGTTGTACCACCACTTCACGCGCTTCACGAACATTCCGTTCTAGTGGTAGCTTGCAACTTTTGACTCCACTCAAAAAGCCCTCGCGGCTAACCTAAAGTTTGAAAAGATGTTTCCCTGCGTATTGTGTGCCGCCTACTTACCATGACTCACCGGCACTATCAAAACCTTTTGATGAACACGGCACCCTGCCCAGGAACTTCGTCGTGTCTGCTCTAGGGGCTGGAAGAGACTGAAATTGTGGTGGCTGGTGTACGATTATCTGGACCGCTGTGACGACGAACAGTCATCCCTGGAGAAAAAGTTCCTCCATATCTTCAAAAAATCCGGCTCCCCCAGCCCAATCCCTGCCAGTATTGGTTCACGGCGTCGAGCCCATGCAAGAAGTGAAACCCACCAAGGAGTTCCGCACCCTGATTGCCAAGTATCCGCCAAATATACGGTCGGCATAGCCGGTGACAAACACCAGATGGAGCCCTGGATTGGCGGACCGCAGCCTCCGGGCGATCTCCGTGCCGGCCAGCTCCCCCATCTCCATATCCAAAAATATCAGATCCAGTTTTCCGATGTGGTGTTCCAGCCGTTTGAGGAGCCCTTCGCCGGAGAAAAACTGTCCCTCCGCCCGCTGACGTTCCAAAATCCGCTCCAGCTTGGACCGAAGCACCAACTAGGCATCATAGACGTCGTCTCAGATGCCGATGCGCAGTATCCTCTTCCTTTCAAAGCCCAATTTTCCGGAGGGGCCTTTTGGCTGCCCGGCCCGGACCGCTACTGGGGCTATTCTATCACGCTTCCCTCACGGTTCCAAATCAAACTTGACATCAAATCTGCTGTTTATGACATTACAGCGGCATGGTCCCCAACTTGGTATTCCTTTTGCCAAAAATGACGGCTCCGTTTGTTACAGCCGCTGGACCGCGGTATGCTGGGATCAACAAGTGGTTCTTCTGCGGCTTCTATCCCGCCCGCTTGACGCTCATCGCCTTTGGTGCGGAATCTGATGTGAATTACAAGAAAGGGATAGTCTGTATGCTGACAGTGAAAAGCCTAAACAAATCCTATCGGGTGGGCAAGGCCACCTGTAAAGTACTCAAGGGGGATTTCCTTTAGAGATGGGCAAAGGAGAGCTCGTGGTAGTTATGGGTCCCTCCGGGTCCGGCAAGACCACCCTCCTGAAATGAATCTTCTGCTATATTCCCTCAGACTCCAGCAGCATCCTGCTGGGAGATACGGAGCTGGCCCGGCTGAACGAGGAATCCCTAGCCGCCGTGCGGAACCGAAAGCTGGGGTTCGTGTTCCAGGACATTCGTTTTCTGGACGGCCTGACAGTGCAGGAAAACATCCTGCTGCTAGCCATCATCGGCGGTACTGTCTCTGCCATGACGGAAGCACGGGCAGATCAGCTGTGCGATGTGTTCGGCATCTCTGCCATCCGCAATAAGTACCCGGCTGAGATCTCCGGTGGCAAAAAACAGCGCACTGCTGTGGCCCGGCCTCTCATCCCCCCTGCTGATCCTGACCGGCGAGCCTACGAGCAACTTGGACTCCAAGTCCTCCCAGACGGTGATCCGCCCCTTCCGGCAGGCCAAGTCCGCCCTAGGCGCCACCATCTTCATGGTGCCCCACGAATCCTTCGACATCTCCTCCTGCGACCGGGTGGAGATTCTCCGGGATGGAGTGATATGGCGAACTCTGGAGCGAGGGTCGCTGGAGCGAAGCACCTTTCAGGACCAGCTGCTGGACGCCATCTGGGACATGGACAAAGAGTGAGGCCATGAAGACATTTATTCAGGTGTACGCCGCCCTGGGGCGAAAAAACAAGGGGCAGTAGCCCGGCTGAGCGGCTGATGCTTTTTCTCCGTGCTGCTGGTCACCGCGTATGTGAGCATGATGCACTCCCCCTACAATCCTCCCGGTGCTTCCGGAGGGCGGCGACAGCGGACAGGTAATGATGATCTTTGCCTTATCTGTCATCGGCTGCGCTGTATTTGCCACCTGTGTCGTCGGCCTTTTCTTCTGGCAGAAGTCCCGGGAAACCGGCGTGTTTCTGGCTCTGGGCGCCTCCCGAAAGCGACTGAAACGGGAACTACGTCGGGATCTGGCAGGTATTTTCCTGGGTTCCTGCGCCACCGGGGTTATCCTGGGCACCCCTTTGGCTTGGGGGCTGTGGCAGGTGTTCCAGGCTCTGGTGGTGGATACAAAGGAGATGCCACTCACCTTCAAACACCTACACCCTGGCCTTCGCTGCCTGTGCAACTGACATGCTCTTCCTTCTGGGAGGCCGGTCTAGCCGTAGGACCAGCATCATCGATGTAGTCCAGGAGCCTCACACCTCCAAATCCATCCGAGAGGTGAAACACTGGTATGGCTGGGTGGGCATCATGTAGTTGACGGCAGGCGGTTTCTGCGGCCACATTGCCCCCACTATACCTTCATCAGAGGGTCTCACCACCGTATTCTATCTGTTTGTGCTAGTAAGACTGTACATGATTTTGCGCGGCATTGCAGCCAAGGGTTGGGGCGGCAGGCAGTATAAATACAAGGACATGGTTTCCGTGTCCCAGATGCGCTTTCGCGGTCGGCAGACCATGCGGAACATGCTGGTGATGACAGTGCTCATCCCCGGAACTTGCCTTATCTCTTTTTCCACCCCAATGCTGGGCACTGGTGCCATGATGGATTATAACGTCCAGCCGGTAGACTATGTCTATTACTTCCGTGCTGATTAGGACATCCCTTAGGAGGACGAGGCCCGCTCTCTGGCGGAGGAATACGACGTCAATGTTGCTTCCTGGACCCAGACCCTATGGTCCGGCTCGCGATAGACCGGACCAGACAAGTGGAAACTGAGGGGACCTTAGGCACTGCCTAGGAGAACGTATACTATGAGTAGGCCAAGTCCGGCCTCTTTCTCTCCGGGGCCTCCTACAATGCCCTCGCCGGGAAAACTCTGGATGTCGCAATGCCGCGCTATGATTGCTTCCAGAACGGTAGACATCCCTACGGCATCTGCTCCGATTTTACCGAAGAATCGGATTTCTGCCGGGGGCTCGTAGCTGGGCCCACTATACATCAAATGGGTTCCGCAGGCAAGGTCCATTCCCTCCTTCTTGGCTGTAAGGAGCACATCATTCCGCAGATCTGTGTCATATACTTCTGACATATCGGGAAAACGGGGGCCGAATTCCCCGGATTTCTGCCGATCAAAGGATTGGAGCCGGAGTGATTGATGTGGTCCTGCAGCAGCATCAACGATCCCGGGGAAAGTCGGGGATGGATACCGCCTGCGGCATTGGTTAAAATCAGCATTTTAATGCCCAAAAGTGCCATCACACCAACAGGGATGGTAAGTACATTCTAGGAATACCCCTCGTAATAATGCAGGCGCCCCCACAGGGCCAGAACAGGGATCGCCTGATGCGTCCCGATCCAAAATTCACTGCAATGTCCTTCAACAGTGGCTTGTGGAAACACATGTAATTCAGAAAACAAGATTTGACGGCATTTTGCAGTCCGTCGCAAAAGTCTCCAAGACTGCTTCCCCAAATCAGACCCACTTGAGGCTGAAGCGAGCTGTTGGAACAAATGGCCTCCGCCGCCGTATGAATGCAAGCTTTCATATCCATAAAATTCCCTCACATAATATGATGCTTTTTCCGAGAGGTCCGAATATTTGCCAGCACCAGAAGCGTGCAGAAATACGGCAGCATCTGAATGATCTGCGACGGCATTCCCAATGTCTGTAGACGCATCTGAATTGCCTCTGTAAACCCGAAAAGGAGCGAGGCCCAAATACAGCGAACCGGATTCCACCCCGCAAATACAAACACGGCAATTGCGATGAATCCTCGTCCGGAAACCATATCCGAGCTGTAAAAATTGAGCTGAGCAATAGACAAATATGCTCCTCCAATTCCTGCAAGGATACCGGAGGTAAATACCGCCCGGTATTGGATTGCTTTCACACTCAGCCCCAGCGCTTCGATAACCTCCGGATTGGTTCCAGCAGACCGCAGGCGAATGCCCTCCGGCGTTTTATACATGATCACCCAGCATAGAACCGCTATCAGCAAAAAGGCATACAGGAGAATCGTATGTCCGCTAAACACCTCGCCAAGAAATGGGATCTTGGAAATAACGGGTAGCTCAATCGGCTGCAAGTTTGGCGTCAGTGCAGATTTTCCCTTATTCCCAAAAATCGCCACCATAAGGATTGCCACCAGACCGGGCGCAATGGTGTTCATACCTAGGCCGCTGACCGTCTGCTGCGCTTTCAGGTGGATCGAGACAAAACCGTAAATCAGTGCAAAAATGCCCGCGGCCAATGCACCGGCCAGGAGTCCGAAAGCCGCGCTATTGGTCATATAGGCACCTAGCACCGCGAAGAACGCTCCGATGGTCATATACCCTTCCAATCCCAGCGCAATAATCCCGGATCGCTCAGAAATCGCTCCGCCGATCGCTGCAAATCCAAGCGGAACAGACATGCGGAGCGTAGCAGAGAGCACGGAAGCAATCAGGCTCAATTGCTCGTTACACATTCACCGTTTGCCCCCTCTCTTGAAAAGAATCTGGAAGATCGCAGGCGATGCAATCACCACGATAATCACGCCCTGCAAAACATCAATGAGTTCACTGGGGATCTTCATAAACATTTCCATGTACAGACTTCCGGTATGAAGCGCTCCAAAGAGAAGGCTGGACAAAAATACGCCAACAGACGTATAAAGTCCCAATACCGCAATGGAGATCCCGTCAAAGCCAAAACTGGTGGATACCGTTTCCACCAACCGGCCAAAGGTGCTGGCGACTAGGAGCCCTCCCGCAAGACCGGCAAGCGCGCCTGAAACCATCATAGCGATAATGCGGACCCGATCAGGCTGGATGCCTCCTGCTTCTGCAGCCCGGGCGTTCATACCGGCCGCCGTGATCTCGTATCCCAGCTGCGTGCGTTTGAACAGTACCGCAAAGACGACGCAAAGTACGATTGCCAGAGGAAAGCCGTATGTGATTTTGGAGCCGGCTACAATTTCCCCAATGGCCGTTGCGGCAGGGATCGGATCACTCTGAGAGACCGCTCCGTCAGCTCGCAAGGGGCCAGAAACCAGATATGAGGTAAAAAGCTGCGCGATATAATTGAGCATGATGGAGGTCACCACCTCATTTGCCCCGATCCGGATTTTCATAATGGCCGGGACAAATGCCCAGGCGCCTCCAAACAGTATGGAAACGAGAATACATACTATCAAATGAAGCGAACCCGGAAGGAAATCAAGATACAGTGCGGCAACCGCATATCCAATGGCACCCATAAAAAGCTGACCCTCTGCGCCGATATTGAAGATCCCGCTTTTCATTGCCACCATAGCGGCAATGCCGCATAGAATCAGCGGGACACTCTTTTCCAGGGTCGCCATAGTATACCGGAAAGACCCAAACGCACCTTTCAGCAGCGCCGAATATGCACTAAGAGGGTGATATCCGCAGATTTTAATGATGGCCGTGCCGATCAACAACGCGATGATAATCGACAACACAGGTGCCGCAAGTTTTTCAAACCGCTTTATCTTCATCTGTGCCGCCTCCCATATATAAGCCTAACCGATTCGGCGTATATTCCTCACGCTTGCCCTCGGTGACGATATGCCCCTCGTAAATCACGCCGATCCGGTCGCTTAGCTTGAACAATTCATCAAAATCCGCTGTAATCAGCAGGATGGCGGAACCAGCCTCCCGCAGTTTCAGGATGCTCTGATGAATAATCTCTGACACACCAATATCCACTCCCCGGGTAGGGTGCGCAATAATAACCACCTTCGGGTTCCGGTAAAACTCCCGGCCCACAATGAGCTTTTGCTGATTTCCGCCGGAAAAAGAGCGGGCAATATACGTTTCGTCCGCAGGCGAGACATGATATTGTTCAATAATGGAGCGCGCCATCTGCGACACACTCCGATAATCGATCAGTCCCACCGGTGTTTTGACGGAGCGCTGATGCTGGTATCCCAGAAGAACGTTTTTTGCTGCGGGGAGATCCAGGAGCAAACCTCTATCATGCCGGTCGGAATGGATGCAGCCAAGGCCCAGATCAATGAGGGCTCGCACAGATTTCCCGGCAACATTTTGCCCCAGCAAACGGTAGGTCCCGGTCCATCTGCTTTCAATGCCGCTGAGTACCTCCACCAGTTCCTGCTGTCCGTTTCCTTCTATGCCGGCAAGCCCATAGATCTCTCCCTCTCGGATTTCCAGATTCACATCTCTCAAAACAGGAGCATGATCCTGGTTTGTATAGGACAGGCCGGATAGGGAAAGCGCTACTTCCCCGGGATGGCAGGCGGCCTTCTCAAACTTTTCCAGCGCATGGTCGACCATCATTCGCGTCAATTCTTCCGGTGAGGTGTCCTTCTTGGCGACACAGCCAATCATTTTGCCATGGCGCATCACATAGACCCAATCAGCAATCTCCATGGTCTCATGGAGTTTATGGGTGATGATGATGACGGACTTCCCGTCTTCCTTCAGACGGCGGATGACCTTAAACAGCTCCTGTGTTTCCTGGGGCGTCAAAACAGCAGTCGGTTCGTCAAGAATCAGCAGTTTGGCTCCATGGTACAGTGCCTTCAAAATCTCTGTTCTCTGCTTGGCTCCGACAGACAGCTTGCCTACCATCTGCATGGGATCGATCTGCAGTCCGTACATTTCGGAGAGCTCCCGTACCCGATTCGCCGCAGCCTTACGCTGAAAAATTCCAAGTTTCACCGGTTCATTTCCCATCACAATGTTTTCGGCCACTGTCAGATGGTTCACCAGCATAAAATGCTGGTGAACCATCTGGATCCCAAGAGAGATCGCCGCTTTCGGGGACTTCACGGATACTTTTTTTCCCTCGAAATAAATCTCGCCGGACTCCGGCTTGTTCAAACCATAGATGACCTTCATGAGGGTGGTTTTTCCGGCACCATTTTCCCCTAAAAGAGAGATTACCGAGCCATACCCGCAGGAAAGACTCACATGGTCATTGGCAACGAGGCTGCCGAACCGCATGGTTACGTTTTTGATGTCAAGCAAAGCGTCCATTGAAATCCCCCTCATCCGTTTTATTCGGCGTATTCTGCGAGGAACGGGTCCACTTCTTCCAAGGTCGTGGGGAGCTTCAGGCTGCCGTCAGAAACGCGCTGGCTGTATGCAGCCACGTCTGCCATAATTTCATCGGAGACAGGAACGTTGCTGCCTGCGCGCTCTGCCTGCAGCATTCCGTCAGAAATACCGTAGCTGAGCAGTCCGCTCTCCAGAGTCCCATCCAGCGCCTTCTGCGTTGCATCGTAAATCGCCTCGTCCCACGCGCGAGTGCCGCTAGCAATGATGCAGTCCGGAGAGAGCGCATTCTGATTGGTTTCAATACCAAGTGCGTATCCATTCTGCTTTTCAGCGGCCGTGAAAACACCCAGACCGGAACCGCCAGCGCAGGCAAACACGATGTCCGCCCCCTGCTCATAGAGGCTGGTGGCAAGCTCCGTCGCTGTTGTCGGATCGCTGAAGCTTCCCACATAGGAGCGAAGAACCGTCACATCAGGATTCGCCAGGCGTGCACCGGCTTCATACCCGGCGGCAAACTGGTTGATGGTGGCAATATCACTGCCGCCGACAAAGCCGATGGTGTTGTTCCCGCGGCTGTTTTCCAGCGAACCTTCCTTGACGAGGAGTCCCGCCAGAACACCCAACTGGAAGCCGGTTTCCTCTGCCCGGAACACAACGCTGGTCACATTGGAGCCCGCACATTCCGTATCACAGATGATAAAGCTCTGATCGGGGAATTCCTCGCTGACCGTAGTCAGTGCCTCTTTCTGATCAAATCCAATGCAGACAATGGTGCTGTACGTTCCTTCTTCTGCATACAGCGTCTGCAGATTGGGAAAGTCCGCCAGATCAGAGGGCTGCACGACATCCACAGTCACGCCTTCCGATTCATGCATCTTAACGCCGGAATAGACATAATCATTCAGGTTTTGATCGCCCAGGCCACCTGTGCCGGTGATGACAGCCAGCTTACCGGAGGCAGCGGCATCGCCCTCAGCCGCATCTTTTTCGTCAGATACAGAGGCCTCGCCACAGGCAGTTAAAGAAAAAATCATAGCGGCGCATACAAGTACGGAAAAAGCTCTTTTCATAATCGATCCTCCTAAATGTTGTTTTATCAAAAAGCATCCGCTTTATGATCACTTCCAATGTAGCGATTCATTTGCTCCACACGTTCTCGGGAAATACGGATCTTTCCGTGGACAATTTCCAGCAGGTTCTCGTCCGAAAGTCGTCTGACGGCACGATTTACCGTTTTGATATTGATGCCGATCTCCGCCGCAATGGCCTGCCGCGTAACGCGGATAACATATACGCCATCCTCCTCCGGGCCATGGGCATTTATGTAACTCAATAAATAGCGGGCAACCTTGGTGGAACTATGCGTATATAAATTACTCCCCCGCTGCGAAGACGTATCGAACATGGCATCCGCCAAGCCATAAACAATGTAGCGCAGGAAATCAATATCATTGTTTAGGCATTCCTGAAACACTGCCAGGGGAAAACGCAGTGCCATACTGTTTTCTGCGGCCACAAGCGTTACTGCGTTGATAAACCTTCCGGAGAGGACTTCCAGGTCAGAGATATACCTCCCCGGCAAGATGTGGGCAAATGTATAGTAGTTGCCGTCCTCATACTCCGTTTGAACCGTCAGATCCCCAAGCACCATCAGATAAGCGCATGTCGTCGGCTCCCCTTTTCGGATGACGATCTGATTCTTTTTAAAGCATACCGGTTCCGCAGTTTGGCGCAGCCGGTCAGGGAGAGTCGACAAGCACAAGTTGATCAGGTCTTCCTGCTCCATATTCCCTCCAGTGACAAAGACGCGGCGGTTTTCTGGTGTTTTCATATTATCAAACTCCCCCAATCTCAAAAAAGGACAGATGTCCTATTTTGCCCGCTCCTTCAGCCAAAAAGAATTACCCGATTTTGGTAGGATTGTAAAATTATTGCGGGCATTTCAAAAAAAGGACAAGTGTCCTTTTTTCAATGAAAACATATGTGACATAATAGCACAACAAACGGTCTGAAAGAAGGGATCACATGAAAGTTGCAATTGTTGGCTGCGGCAATATCGCTGCAACCCACGCAAAGGCACTGATTCAGCAAAATCAGGAAATCGTACTTGTCATTGGGCGGGACCAAAGCAAAGCCAAAGCGTTTGCAGAAATTTGGAATATCCCATCACACAGCAACCAATTTACAGATGCTTTGGCAAGCAGTGTGGACTGCATTCACATCTGTACCCCCCCGGCTATGCACTATGAGATGGCAAAGGCGGCCCTGCTAGCCGGAAAGCATGTTATTTGTGAAAAGCCGCTGTGCCTGAACAGTGAACAGGCGCGGGAGTTGTATCAGCTGGCAGAAGAGAGGGGGCTTTTGGCCGCAGTAAATTTCAATGTGCGTTATCACGAGGCCTGTCAGCAGGGGCGGAAGATCGTAGCTACGCCCGGCTTCGGCGCTCCGCGCCTGATCCACGGCTCCTATCTGCAGGAATTCCATATTCTCCCCGCCCAGTACATGTGGCGCTATATCCCGGAGTTCGGCGGCCTCATGCGGGCAGTCACAGAAATCGGCTCACATTGGATCGACCTGGTCCGTTTTTGGACGGGACTGGAAATCACGGCCGTCTCGGCCAGTTTTGGCTGTTTCCATAAGGACCGGTATAAAAAAGACGGAATGATGTTTGCCGCACCGCAGCCGGGAAGCGAACACATTATAGTGGAATCCGAAGATGCCGCGGTGGTATCCCTGCAATTTTCCAATGGGGCGATTGGTTCCCTCCTCCTCTCAGAGGTCTCTCATGGACGCAGCAACTGCATTAAAATCGAAATCAGCAGCGATGAAAACTCCGTCTGGTGGTGTTCTGAAACCCCCTATCAAATTTATACTGCACAGCAATTTAAGGGTGTCACCTCAGTAACCAATGCCTTTGGTGGCGGATTCCCGGATACATTCTCAAGCTTTTTCGAAGAAGTCTATACATCGCTTCAAAGCGGGAAAGCCGGCAATTATCCAAGCTTTTATGACGGTTATCAGAATGCGGCTGTTTGTGAAGCGATTTATCGGAGTGCAAAAAATCATTCGGAATGGACGGAGGTAACATAAAATGAGTTTGAGCGGAACAACTGTTTTGGTGACAGGTGCCGGCGGTGGAAGCGGTGAAACGACAGCAAGAGCATTTTTGCATGCCGGATATCCGGTCATTGCCGGAGATCTGCAGGTCCCCGTCTGGGAGACGGAGTACGAATCATTGCTCACCCGGGTCAAAATGGACATCAGTCAGGAAGATCAAGTAAATGATGTGGTGCGCTGTGCGGTAGAATCCGGACATCCCATCCAGATTCTGATAAACAACGCAGGTGTGGCCATCGGTGTACCCATCGAGCAGATGAGTACCGAGATCTGGAACAAAAATCTGTCCGTCAATGCCACGGGGACTTTTTTCTGCACACGGGCGGTTGTCTCCATTCTTTTGGAAAAGGGGCTTCCCGGAAGCATTATCAATATTGCCTCCATTGCCGGAAAGAACGGTTTTGCCAATACTGCTGCTTACTGTGCTTCCAAGGCCGGTGTGATCGGTATGACCCGCGGGCTTGCTGCTGAACTCGGACCGAGAGATATTACCGTAAATGCGATCTGCCCGGGTTCTGTTGATACTCCCATGATCCAGCGCGTCATCAATGGCATCTCCGCAGACACAGGCGAGGATAAGAGTACCGTCCGCCGCCGCATGGAGTCCTCCATTCCGATGAATCGTTTCCAAAAGCCGGAGGACATCGCGGCACTGGCATTGTTCCTGGCATCTGACGGTGCCCGAAATATCAGCGGAGAAGCCATCAACCTTGACGGTGGTGTCGTGCGGGACTGATCCTTCTTCACACATACGAAATTTAATCTTGAAAAGCGGAGGTGTTCTGTTTTACTTACAGAACGCCTCCGCTTTTCAAGATGACATATGGCCTTGGGAGCTTTGCATATCGTGGTATGGAATGAGGCGTTTTGATGATAACGGTAGCATTTGATTCTGCAAATTGAGAACTGTTTATACTGCCCATAAATTTAACATCGTCTGCCTCAGCTTCTTGTACCGCACAACTGTTTGCCTTCTGTTAGACTATCATTAAAAAATTCTTACACCCTTTCTGGGCGTGGCAGTCCTGTCAATCGTATTGGGCCGATCATTCAGCACCCGCCATTTAATAATGCTATCTTCACCTTCTCCCTTCGCCACCATTGCCCCATTCTCCGCAGTAAATGTAATCACAGTCTGTTCCGCCTTTGTCTGAATCGTAGCCGGTAATCTATCCCGCTCACAGCCAGCTTGACCTGCTATCCCACGCACTGGGTCTAAGGTCCCGGCAGCTGCTACCGTTAGGCAGAGCATCGTCGACAGCGCCAGCCTCAATATTTTTTAGAAACCCTTCCATCACATCCTTCCCTTGTTCCTCTTAAATTTCCCGCAGACGATAACAGGCGCATCACGCTCACGGAAAGACCGTAAGCGTAATACGCCTGCATGATTTTCAAGTTTGGACAACACAAAAGAGCAGTGGATTACCTTGCCAGCCTACCTGTGTTAGTATATTGCATCAAATTTATGGTTGACAACCCTTTTTCCGACGTTTACAGGATTTATTTTATCATCCGCATCCACCGTCCGTTCTCCGTTAATAAAATATCTATTCCCTAACTTCGGAGCAGAGCTGAAAAGACGGCTGCCGGGTTGGCAGCCGTCTTGGTGATTTCGGGAGATGGATACGGAAATGGCGCTCAGTAGAATTCCTTCAGATAGGCATCTACATCCGCCCGGGTGCCGGTGAAGGGGCCGGGGGTCTCCATCTTCAGGGACACTAAGGCGGTGGCGAAGCGGAGGGCGGTGGGGATGTCAGCAGTCAGCCGCTCATTGATGTAGCCGGCAAAGGTGGTGTCGCCCCGCCCGGTCCGGCCGGAGAGGTTTCTGGCCCGGATGGGGCATGTGTAGATCTCCCGACCATCGTAGACCAGCACCTCCGTGTTATGGGTGATGAGAATCTCCTTGGCGCCCCACTGGTAAAGCTGTCTGGCGGCCTCAGCCCGGTCGGTGAGACCTGTCAGAATCTCCGCCTCCGCCGCGTCGGTCTTGAGAAATCGGACATACGGCAGCAGCTCCTTTTTCTCTGCCCAGTCGTGATAGACCATGCCGCCGTTCTCCACCCAGCGCAGCATGGTTTGCACGTCGATGGCCACCATGGCGTGCCGGGCGGCAAAGGGGATCATCTCGTTGGGAATGTCGCCCGCTGCCAGGCCCGCCAGATGCCAGATCGCCGCATCGATATCCGGCACCTCCTCGGTGCGGTATGGTTCGATGACGCTGTCCACGGTGGAGGTGCGCCGCTCCCGGTCCGGGGTGTGGTAGACGTTTTTTGTGACAAAGGAGGTCCTGCTGTGCAGGGGATAGACGGTCACATTTGGGGCTGGGGCGAAGGCGGCGGCCAGGTCCACCTGGGCCGTGTCCGCCTTGGGGAGCACCGCGGTCTTGTGGCCGGTGTTGGCGGCGGCGAAGCCGGAGTAGTACACGGCGCCGCCCACGGCATGGACGGTGGTGCCGTCATAGTCCACATTGGTGTCCTGTGCCACCTCGCCGATGATCAGAGAGTCAAACTGGCTCATTTCTGTTTCTCCTTCCGCATTTCCTCATCCGTGTCCACAAAGGACTGGAACTCCGGGCTCCAGAGGTGGAAACGGTGCTGCCCAATCAAGGTCTTGTAGGCAAAGGAGTCGGCGGGCCTCTCTGGCAGGATCACGCCGGCCCGGGCCTCGTCCCCACTCTGATGGGTGTCGGATCCCGCCAGGCGGTAGTATTCTGGATGGCGGCGGGCCAGCTCTAGAGCCCGGTCATTGTAGTTGTCGTGCCGGGGATTGCCGTTGATGATCTCCGTACCGTGAATCGCGTCCTCAAACACCGTAGTGTTGCCGTCCCGATAGGGGTGGGCGTGGATAATAAGCACCTGGTCATGGAATTTCTGGAAGAACTCCCGGGCGCTCATGCAGCAAACGTAGGGGTTGGATCGCAGCCACGCCTCATCAATGCCGTACACCAGGTAGTCGTTGTCATTTTCGGGAAATCGCAGTTCCGCGCCGAGCAGCACTTGGAAGCCCACCTCGTCGCCCCGCTGTTTGGAGGCGCGGTAGCCGGAGAGATAGTGGTCTATGACCTTATTCCAATCGTGGTCTGTGTCAATCCGGGAGAGGTACTCCGGGTGGAGATGGTCCGTCACAACCAGTCCGGAGAAGCCATGGCGCACATAGCGGTCCACCACCTCCGCCGCCGGCAGGTGGCCGCACTTGCTGGTTTCCGCCGTGTGAGTGTGGGGGTCAAACAGGTATCCGTCCATAAAATGCCTTCTTTCCATGATTCAGACTGTCACGCTCAAACTGCGGGAGGGGGGCAGCGCCTTGGAACAGGGCAGACAAAAGCCGGTTTTTCCACCAAAAAGTCCTCGAAAATGCAAACGTTTTCGATTCTGCGACGCAACTCCGCCCGCAAGAAAGAGAAGTACACTTCTGCATTGAAATATATAGAGTTTTGTCAGAAAAGTCAATATAAAACTGCGATTTCTGGACTTTTGGTCAAAATGGCAAAAACAGGGGAGTGTCTTTGGCGGTTCCTCCCCTTGACAGAGAAAAGTAATCTACCATAGAATAAAGACAGAAAATCGAAAACGTTTGCATTCGGCGCATAAGACGAGTGGGCAGCGGATCCAGAGAGCATCTGCCTGTCTGCGGATAAGGAGGAAGGATGAACGAAAAAAGGTACAGGGCCGTCCTGTTCGACTTGGGCGGCACCCTTCGGATTGCGCTGGAGGATGAGCCCTATATGCGCCATGCCCGCAGGAAGATGACGGAGCTGGCGGGGGCACCGCTGCAGGTGGAGGACTTCTATCAGTTGGTAGAAGACCGCTACGAGTCCTATCGCCGCTGGGCCCTGGGAGAGAACAAGGAGGCTGGCGACCGGGAGCTCTGGTGCCGGTGGCTGCTGCCGGACTATGACCAGAAGCGCATTGCCCAGGTCTGCCATGAGCTGTCCTTTGAGTACCGCCAGTCCAAAGGCCGGCGTGTGGTGGTGGACGGCGGGGCAGAAGTGATCCGAACCTTGCACGAGCGGGGATACAAGCTGGGCATTGTGTCCAACCTGATTGGCGAGCACGAGGTGCCCGACTGGCTGGAGGAGGATCGGCTGGCCCCGTATTTTGGCAGTGTGGTGCTCTCCTCCGTGTGCCATCTGCGCAAGCCTGGCGCGGAGATTTACCACATTGCAGCCCGGGAACTGGGGGTGGATCTGGCAGACTGCGTCTCCGTGGCGGACAACATCAAGCGAGATATTCCAGGGGCCAAGGCTGCGGGAATTGGCTGCAACATCATCTTCCGGTCTCCGGAGAAGAAGCATCCTGTGGAGTTCACGGAGGAGACGCGGCCGGATGCAGTGATCGATACGTTCCCGGAATTGCTGGAGTTGCTGCCGCCGCTGAAGTGAACGCAGCATTTTTTTCAAATCCCGGAAAACGTTTGTGTGAGCCGTTCGGGTTTGAATTTTGCAAGACAACGAAATAACCAAAATTAGAATAATTTTGTTGGATATTTTATCAAATGTGCGGTATAGTTCTTGACAAAAGTATGAACGAATGTTAAATTTGAAATCGCATAGAAACGAAAACGTTTGCGATATTTAACACAAACAACAAGAGGAACTGAGGAGAGAGGGTGCAAGAGGAAGATGAAACCGCAAGAGCAAACGTATTCAAAAAGCCGGCGGCTGAAGAATCAGATCAAGGCAGTGGTGACAAATCCCTACAACATCATCGTACTGATCGCCGTCGTTCTGCTGGTCTATCTGATCGTCCTGCCGCTGCTGGACATGATCGCCACCACCTTTGAGCTGGCCCAGCGGGACATCCGGGCTGTGGGCGGCGGCAAGGCCGGCGACTTTACCCTGTACTACTGGCAGCGGCTGCTGGCCAGTGAGCTGTCCTGGACCATGCTGATCAAGCCGTTGATCAACTCCCTGGTCATCGGCGTCTGCGTGTCCGTGTGCGCCATCCTGCTGGGTTCCATTCTGGCCTGGCTGATGGTCCGGTCGGATCTGCCCTTCAAGAAGTTTTTCTCCCTGGCGGTGATTATCCCCTACATGATCCCCTCCTGGTGCAAATCCCAGGCGTGGCTGTCCATGTTCAAGACAGCGAGGTTGGGCGGCGCGCCCGGCTTCATGGCCTCCCTGGGGCTGGATGTGCCGGAGTGGCTGGCCTATGGCCCTGTCGCCATCATCATCGTGCTGACCCTTCATTATTACGCCTATACATACCTGCTGGTATCCTCAGCACTGAACTCCATCAACTCCGAGCTGGAGGAGATGGGTGAGATCCAGGGCGCGGGCAAGGCCATGATCCTGCGGAAGATCACTCTGCCTTTGGTGCTGCCGGCCATCCTGTCGGCCGTGATCCTGACTTTCTCCAAGGCCATCGGCACCTTCGGAACCATCAACTATCTGGGCTCTCCGGTGCAGTACTACACCCTGTCCAGCCAGCTGTACATGAATATCAACTCCCGGGATACGCAGACCGGATTTGCCATGGCGATCCTGATGATTATTATTGCCTCCATCGCCGTGTTCGTCAACCAGAAGCTGATCGGCTCCCGCAAGTCCTACGCCACCATCGGCGGCAAGGGCGGCCGATCCACCCTGATCGGCCTTGGGAAGGTAGGCAGGCCGGTTATCACTGCGGCGCTGTTCGTGTTCTTCGCAGTGGGCATCATCATGCCAATCGTCATCTTGGTCATGGAGAGCTTCATGCTCAAGGAAGGTATCTACTCCCTGGACAACTTTACCCTCCACTACTGGATTGGCGAATCCAATCCCCAGATTATGGAGGGGCTGCCGGGCATCTTCAAGAATGACGAGTTCATCAACTCCCTGTTCAACTCCCTGCGCCTGACTCTCGTGAACGGCGTGTTCGGCACCATCTTCGGCCAGCTGCTTGGCTACATCACCGCCAAGGGCCGCGGCAGGCTCCACGGCAAGCTGGTGGAACAGCTGGTGTTCATCCCCTATCTGATCCCGTCCGTGGCGTTCGGCGGCATCTATCTGTCCATGTTCTCCCAGCCCCAGCAGATCTTCGGCGTGACCCTGGTGCCCGCCCTGTACGGCACCTTCGCTCTGCTGACGCTGGTGTCCGTGGTGAAGCATCTGCCCTTCGCGGCGCGGGCCGGCACCTCCAACATGCTGCAGATCAGCGGTGAGCTGGAAGAGGCGGCCACCATCGAGGGCGCCGGATTCTTCCGCCGGTTCGTGAAGATTGTGTTCCCCCTGTCCAAAGGCGGCTTCATCTCCGGCTTCATGCTGATCTTCGTTTCCATCATGAAGGAGCTGGATCTGATCATCCTGATCATGACCCCCACCACCTCCACGCTGCCGTACCTGGCGTTCCGGTACCAGAACGGCAACTCGCCGCAGGCATCTGACTGCGTGGCGATTGTGATGTTCTCTATTGTGTTCCTGGTGTATGCGATAGCGAATCTCTCCGGCAAGGCGGACCTGGCCAAGAGCATGGCCGGCTGACGCGGACAGAGAACTGAGAGGAGACGACGAACATGAGCAAGATTGAATTGAAACATATCGATAAATTCTATGGCAAGAACCACGTTCTGAAAGATCTGAACCTGACCATCGAGGACGGCGACTTCATGACGCTGCTGGGCCCCTCCGGCTGCGGCAAGACCACAACGCTGCGGGTGGTGTCCGGCCTGGAAAAGCCCCAGAACGGCTTCATCTACATGGACGGCAAGGAGATCGTCAACGCGGCGGAGGCGTACTACGCGCCCCCGTCCCAGCGGAACCTGAACCTGGTGTTCCAGTCCTACGCGCTGTGGCCCCACATGACTGTCTTTGAGAACGTGTCCTTCGGCCTGAAGATCAAAAAGATCCCCTCCGCGGAGATCGAAAAAATGGTTGCCAGCGCCCTGGAACGGATGCAGATCGGCCAGTACGCCAAGCGGTATCCCACCGAGCTCTCCGGCGGCCAGCAGCAGCGTGTGGCCATCGCCCGCGCCATCGTGTCAGAGCCTCGGCTGCTCCTGCTTGACGAGCCCCTGTCCAACCTGGACGCCAAGCTCCGCGTGGATATGCGGTCCGAGCTGAAGCGCCTGCACCACGACACCGGCAGCACCATCATCTACGTCACCCACGACCAGGTGGAGGCGCTGACCATGTCCACCAAGATCGCCCTGTTCCGTGAGGGCGAGCTGGTCCAGGTGGATAAGCCTCTGGAGCTGTACGACAACCCCTGCGATCTCTATACGGCGGACTTCATCGGCAACCCCAGCATCAACTTCGTGGAGGCCTCGGGCACCGCCGGCGCGTCCGGGCTGTCGGTTGACGGCGTCATGGGCCGCCTGGAGTTCTCCCGGGAGGACATGACGCCTGAAGCGCCCGCCTCCGGCGACCTGAAGCTGGTTCTGGGCATCCGCCCGGAGCAGATCACCATTTCCCGTGAGAAGACCGACGCCGCGCAGGTGGAGGCCCGTGTATACGCCGGAATGCCCGCCGGTTCCGAGACCCTGGTCTCCGTCCGGGTCGGTGAGAAGCTGATTACTGTAAAGGAGCTGGGCTCCACCCATTACGCCGGCGATGAGACGGTCTATCTCTCCTACCCGCCCAAGAAGGTCAATGTGTTCGACGCCTCTACCAAACGCCTGATCAAGTACTCCCGCTAATGCGCGTTTCCATCATCCGAGCGATCCCGGAGTATCCTGCGGCGTCAGCCGTTGCGATAAAAGAGAGCGATTTGAGGAAGAATGATTAAAGGAGGAAAAGAACCATGTTGAAGCACAAGAAACTATTGAGCGCCCTGTTGGCTGCTGTCATGCTGTTTACTGTGACCGGCTGCGGCGGCACGGATGATGAGGCGGAGGATGCCGGCGCCACCTCCTGGGAGGAAACCGCCAACATCACCGCCACGGACGAGACGGATGAGGAGCTCTATGAGCAGGCCATCGCCGAGGGCGGCGAGGTCACTCTGTACTCCATCTCCTCCCGCTGCACCAAGGTGGCGGAGGCCTTCATGGACAAGTACCCCGAAATCACCTGCACGCCCTTTGATATCTCTACCAACGACCTGCTGGACAAGGTCACCCGTGAGCACGAGGCCGGCCAGTATGTGGCGGATGTGGTCCATATCAAGGACGAGGACGGCTCCCTGTACAATGAGTATGTGCAAAACAAGATTTTTTACATATATCAGCCTGCCGACATCCTCGCCCATATTGATCCCAGCCTGACAGAGACGCAAACCCCTCTGTACATTGAGCTGACCCAGCTGTTCTACAATGCTGAGGCTTATCCTGACGGTTCCCCTGTCACCAACATCTGGCAGGTGACCGAGCCCCAATGGAAGGGCAAGATCCTGATGCAGGATCCCCTGAATAATGTGGGCTGGGGCTCCTGGATTACCGGCTTCTGCGTGGGTGATACCCCGGATCAGCTGGCTGCCGCCTATGAGGAACTGTATGGCGAGGAGCTGGTGCTCTCTGAGGGCTGCGCCAACGCCGGCTACGAGTTCCTGAAGCGCCTGCGTGAGAATGAGCCGATCTTCACCTCCGCTTCTGACGAGGTCGCCGAGGCTGTCGGCACCCCCGGCCAGTCCGATCCCCCCATTGGTTTCTGCGCCTCCTCCAAGCTGCGCAAGAACGAGGATAACGGCTGGGTCCTGGCTCCCGTGAACCTGTATCCCACCACCGGCATACCCGCCATCAACACCCTGTACGTGGTGGAAGGCTGTGAGCATCCCGCTGCCGCCAAACTGCTGATCCGCTTCATGATGGGCGGCATTGATGGCGATACCAGCGGCTACGAGCCCTTCAACACCCTGGGCGGCTGGCCTGTCCGGGACGACATTGAACCCGCTGAGGGCTCTGTCCCCTATGAGGAGATGAACGTTTCCCCGTTCGATCCCAATTCCATCTACACGGAGTTCATGACCGTCCGTGACTTCTGGCAGATGCTCGGATAACAGCACTTCGGCGATCCTGGCTGCTTCACACGGCCGGCGGACGGGAATCCGTCCGCCGGCTCTCCATTCCGGCCCTCTCAGATAAGGAGATATGCGCATGAATCTATTCATTGACAAGAATCACCGGCGGAAGAGCCCCATTGCCATTGCAGGCTTTTTCGCCACCCTGCTGGACCTCTGCATCTACGGGGTTCTGTATACCCTGCTGGCAGAGCCGCTGTACCGGCAGCTTACGCTGCCCAGCACTGCAGCCACCAACGCCGTGCACACGCTGATCATCGCATTGGTGGGGACGGCAATCGGCAGCCTGCTGTTCCTTCTGCGGGACAAGCGGGTGGCGCTGTTCGGGTTTGTGGGGCTGGCGGTGGTTCTGGTGATGTTCTACTTCGCAGCCTGGATGCTGGATACAGACCAGCGGGCAACCATGGTGCAGCTGATTACCCTGTATGGTGTGGCACCGGCCCTGATCGGAAACGCGGTGGCTTGGCCGGTCTATCTCAAGCTGAGAAAGACCCATCCTCTGCCTGTGCAGAAGACTCTGCAGGAGGAGATGCGGGAGGCGGCCGGGACCAAGGCTGATGCCGCCCCCAAAGCGCATCCTGCTGCCCCGGCTGCTGAAGAGCGGCCCCGGCGGTCTCCCCAGGAGGATGCCATGCTGTTGTTTGAGGACGGAGAGGATGCCGGCTGCCACCGCCGGCGGAATACACACGGAAAGGATGAGGATTCCTGATGCTGACAACCGTTTTATTTGATATGGGCGGAACTCTGGAGGATATTTGGTACAACGAGGACACCCAGCGGGCGACCTGCCGCAGGCTGCTGGAGGTCCTGCGGGCCAACGGCCTGGAGCCCGGCTGCCCGGACGATGTGTTCTGGAAGCGGATCACGGACGGCGTAAAGGCCTATAAGCAGTGGAGCGAGGGGAATATGCTGGAGAAAAAGCCGGAGGAGATTTGGCCGGACTGGTATCTTCGGGACTTTGCCTTTGACCGGGAAAAGTTGCTGCCCATCACCGAGGAGCTGGCCAACCTGTGGGAGGTCACCTTCTACCACCGGGAGCTCCGCGACGGCGCGGCAGAGATGCTGCAGGCCCTGAAGAGCCGGGGCTACCACCTGGGCGTTATCTCCAACAACGCCTCGCTGTACAATGTGTTCCGCGTGCTGGAGGACTACGGCATCCGCGGCTTTATGGAGGATGTAACGGTCTCCAGCGTCACCGGTTATCGCAAACCCCATCCGGAGATCTTCCGGATCGCCCTGCGGCAAATGCAGGCAAAGCCGGAAATGTGCGTCTATGTGGGCGACACGGTCTCCAGGGACATCATCGGCCCCAAGCAGGTGGGCTTTGCCAAGGCCGTGCAGATCCGCTCCTTCCTGTCGGAGCAGAAGGATGTGCACGTGGCCGCGGATGCGGCACAGCCGGACAAGGTTATCGGAACACTGATGGACCTGGTGACTTGGCTGGACCAGATCAATCCAGAGCTGGCCCCCGCCCCCGGCGCATAACCACTCATTTAATTTGCTCACTTTACTTTTTTCTCTTTCTTGCGGAGAGGCGCCCGGCTGAATGGCCGGGGCGCCTCTCCGTGTTGTCATGAAATCCGGGGGGCTGTCAGGAGAACTGGGCATCGTATAGGACCCGATAGATGCCGCCGGCATCCAGCAGCTGCTGGTGAGTGCCCTGCTCGGCGATCCGGCCGTCCTGCAGTACCAGGATGCGGTCCGCCGTGCGCACTGTGGCCAGACGGTGGGCGATGAGGAAACAGGTGCGCCCCCTCCGCAGCCGCTCCAGGGCGGCGCTGATCTGCTCCTCGGTCTCCGGGTCCACGTCCGAGGTGGCCTCGTCCAAGATCACGATGTCCGCATTGGAGAGGAAGCAGCGGGCAAGGGCCAGCAGCTGCCGCTGGCCCTTGGAGAGGCCGGCGCCGCTGTCAGTGAGTGCGGTATCATATCCATCCGGCAGGGAGGAGAGAAAGGAATGGATACAGGCTGCCTTGGCGGCGGCCTCGATCTGGGCGCGGGTAGCGCCCGGCACGCCGTAGGCGATGTTTTCCGCGATGGTGCCGCCGCACAGCCAGCCGTCCTGCAAGACGATGGCCAAGCGGCGCCGGAGGCCGTCCCGGGTGTACTGCTGGAGGGGCAGTCCGTCAATGGTGATCGTGCCGCTCTGGGGTGTATAGAATCGCAGCAGGAGGGAGACCAGGGTGGTCTTGCCGGCCCCGGTGGGCCCCACCACGGCCACCATGCTGCCGGCGGGGATGTCCGCGCTGAAGTCCCGCAGCACCGGGTGGGCGGGGTCATAGCCGAAGTCCACATGGCGGAAGGAGATGGCGCCGGAGAGCTTGCCTGGCTCCCGGGCGCCCGGCAAGTCGCCATCCTCTGCCGGCTGGTCCAGCAGATCCAGAACCCGCTCCGCCGCGGCCACGGAGGCCTGCAGGTCGCTGAGGAGCTCCGCCGTCTCCCGGATAGGACCGGAGAATTTGCGGGAGTACAGCACAAAGGAGGACAGCGCCCCCAGGGACAGTCCGCCGCCTAAGTACAGCAGGGCACCAAAGACACTGACCGCCGCCAGGGAGAGGTTGTTGATGAAGTTGACGGAGGGCCCCAGGGCCGTGCTGGCGCAGTCGGCCTTGTAGTACGTCTCGGAGGCGGCGTCGTTTTTCTCGGCGAACTGCCGAAGATCTGCCGCCTCGACGCCGTAGACCCGAATGGCCCGCTGGCAGCTGACCCGCTCCTCCGCAAAGCTATTCAAGGCCCCCAGCTCCTGGGAGCGGCGGCGGAACAGGGGGTGGATATGCTTCATCTGGAGCCGCGTCAGCAGGACGGAGAGCGGCACGGTCAGGAAAAACACGCCGGAGAGCAGGGGGGAGAGCATCAGCAGCATCACAAAGGAGCCAATGACCGTCAGCAGGCTGGTGCCGATCTGGAGCAGATCAGTGGACAGGGCGGCGTTGACCGTGTCCACATCATAGCAGACCCGGCTGATCAGATCCCCCGCCGGGTGGGTGTCAAAATACCGGACCGGTAGCTGAGTGATTTGCTGAAAAGCTGCCTTCCGCAATGTGTAGGATACGGTCTGCCCCACCCGCACCAGGGCGGCGGAGGCGCCGTAGCTGCAAACAGCGGACAGGACAGCGGCTCCGAGACCTGCGGCACAGTACCGCAGCACCGCGGTCAGGTCCGCAGCCCCCGGCCCAGTCCCGATGGCCTCCACCGCCCAGCCCGCCACGAGAGGCACCAGCAGCGCCAGCAGACCGGACAGAGCGGCCAGCGCCGCAGCCCCTGCTAGGGACGACGCCTGGGGCCGCAGGAACCGGCCCATCCGGCGAAACAGATGTCGTTTCATTCGACATCACCTCCCATCTGGAGCTTGGCCATGCGCTGATAGCGCCGGCAGGAGGCCATCAGCGCGTCGTGGCAGCCCTGGGCATCGATGCGGCCGTTTTCCAGGACCAGAATGCAGTCCGCTTCACGCACGGCGGACACCCGCTCGGAGATTATCACCAGGGTAGTGCCGGGGAAATCCCGCCGCAGCGCCTGCCGCAGCGCGGCGGCTGTGGAGTAGTCCAGGGCGCTGTCGGCATTGTCCAGTATCAGGATCTCCGGCCGGTCCGCCAGGGCCCGGGCGATCAGCAGCCGCTGGCGCTGGCCGCCGGAGAGGTTGGCGCCGCCCAGGTCCAGCGGGGTGTCCAGACCCTGAGGCAGCTGGGAGATAAAGGGCCACGCCTGGGCCGTCCGGGCGGCGGCTTCCACCGCTGGCCGTGGGAGATTTCGCAGGAAGGAGATATTTTCATAGACGGTGCCGCGGATCAGGTCGTCGCTTTGAAAGACCACGCCGAAGCGGCTCTGGAGTGCCCGGCGATCCTGGGCCTTTACATCCATGCCGCCCACCCAGACCACGCCCCGGTCTGCGTCATACAGCCGCAGCAGCAGGGCGGTCAGTGTGCTCTTGCCGCTGCCGGTGGGCCCCAGGATTCCCAGCATCCCGCCTTGGCGCAAGAGGAAGGACGCCGCCTCCACATCCGGCTTGGCACCCTGATAGGAGAATGTGACGCGGTCCATGCCCAGAAAACCGCCGCCAGCAGGCAGGGGCGCTGTTTGCCGCTGCTGCTCCGGGGCCAGCAGGACCTCCTGGATCCGGCGGGCGGATGCGGCGCCCTTACTGACCTTCACGAACACCTTGGAAAGCCCCAGTGTGGCGCTTTGGATCAGAGTGAAGTAGGTCATAAAGGCGACGATCTGCCCGGGGGGCATCAGTCCCGCGTTGACCCGCAGGGCCCCCACCAGGACTACCAGGATGAGCCCGGCGTTCAGCAGCAGATCGGTTATGGGGTTTGCCAGCGCCATGACCTGCCCGGCCTGCGCCTCTGCCTGCCGCTGGGCCTGGTTGGCTGTGTCAAAGCGATCCCGCTCCCTGACCTGACAGGCGAGGGTCTTTACCACCCGCACCCCGGCGGCGTTCTCCCGGAGGATGCGCACCACCGTGTCCACAGCCGCCTGAGCTCTGGTGTAGTGGGGGATCCCCCGCCGGGTCACCAGCGTAATGGTGAGAAAGGTGAGAAGGCTCACCGCCAGCTGCACCAGCGCCAGAGAGGGCTCCAGCAGAAAGGTCAGTATCAATCCGCCCAACACCAGCATGGGGGCCCGGATGCCGCCCCGCTGGACCTTGTCAAACATCTGGTGGACATTGTAGGTGTCATTGGTGAGGCGGGACACCAGGGAGGAGGGTGAGAATTGGTCTGCCTGGGTGCAGGAGAGTCCCTGGATCCGGCGGTAGAGATCCTGGCGCAGTACCCGGGTCATCTCCATGGAGACCCAGGCGGCCATCCGGTTGGCGGTAATGTTGCAGCCCACCGCCCCAAGAGCCAGCAGCGACATCCAGCCGCCGGTCCGCCAGATGGCGGCAGTGTCGCCGGCGGGCACCAGCTCGTCGATGATTTCTGCCAGCAGGAGGGGGAGGATCAGCTCCAGGACCGCTGCGGTGAATTTGATGGCGGCACCGGCGGCGACCCGCCCGGCATGGGGGCGCAGATAGCCCAACACGGTTTTCATAGCGCACCTCTTTTCCAATGTGCAGACAATCTCGCAGCACGCCCTTGGCGGCTGTATCACAAATACAGGGCCCGCGCGGAATGAGGAGCGCATCCCGCGCGGGCCGAGCGTCGGCGCTCATGAATACCAGGCGCCCAGGCCGTCCGTCAGGGCATCGTATGCCCGCTTTACCTTGTCGTAATTCTTGTCCCGGTCCAGGACCACGCCCCGGCCAACGCCGTCCACGATCCGCCCCAGCCCGATCTGGTCCAGGCGGCTGTCCAGCTCCGCCAGCAGCGCGGGGGCGGAGCCGGGTTCGGTGGAGCGGCCGTCGAAGATGATGTGGAAGTAAACCTCCTCCAGGCCCTGCTTCTTGGCCATCTCACAGATGGCCAGGGGATAGTCGATGTACCCGTGGGAGGACTTATGGGTGAGGTAGGCCAGCAGATGCAGGGAGGCATGGTTCCGTCTGGCATGCTCGATGGCCTCCAGAAAGACCGGATTGCGGGCGAAGGAGCCGTCCTGCACCGCTGCATCCAGCCGCACGTCGTCCTGCATGACGCACCGGCCGGCCCCCAGATTGGAGTGTCCGGCCTCGGAGTTGCCGGCCTTGCCGGCCCCCAGGCCCACAAATTCACGGGAGGCCTGCAGGCGGCACCAGGAGCGATTTTCCAAAAGGGCGTCCCAGTAGGGGGTGTGGGCCAGGTGGATGGCGTCGCCCTCATCGCCGGCGCCCAGGCCCCAGCCGTCGCAGATGATGAGGAGCATCCTCCGCCCCCGGCTCCAGGCGTGTCCCTCCGCCAGGGAGCGGCCGGTCATCTCCAGGGGCTGAGGAAGCCCCATGACGTCTAATATTGTGGGAGCCACGTCGCAGAGGGCACCGTCCCGCAGGGAGATGGGGTCCTCCTGACGGGAGTCTATCAGAATAAAGGGCACCAGATTGGTGGTGTGGGAGCCGTCCGGCTTCCCGGCAACGGTGTACAGCTTTTCGATATTGCCGTGGTCCGCAGTGATGGCCACCACGTAGTCCTGGGCCAGGGCAGCATCCACCACCTGCTCCAGGGCCCGGCTGACGTAACCGCAGGCATCCAGCTTGGCGGCGGTGTTCTGGGTGTGGCCGATGACATCACCGTTGGCGAAGTTGGTGACGATGAAGTCGTATTTCCCCAGGGCGCCCGCCACAGTCCGGGCCACCTCCGGCAGGGAGAGCTCCGGCTTCTGGTCAAAGTCGATGCCTTTGGGAGAGGGGACGCACACATCCTCTTCACCGGGGAAGGAGGTGTTTTCCCCGCCGTTGAAGAAAAAGGTCACATGGGCGAACTTCTCGGACTCCGCGCAGTGGAACTGGGTTTTTCCGGCCTCGGAGAGGACCTGGGCCAAAGGTTTTACCACGTGTTCCGGCGCAAAGGCGATGGGCAGATGCTTGAACTTGTCGTGATACAGTGTCAGGATAGCGAAGTACAGATCCTTCAGCTTCCGGCGCTCCACGGCCCGGAAGTCGTCCGCCGTGAACAGTTCCGTCAGCTCGATCTCCCGCTCACCCCGGCGGCAGCAGAACACCACCGCGTCGTGATCCCGGATGCGGCCGACGGGAATGCCGCGCTCAGTCAGCACCATGGGCTCCAGATGATAGTCGTCCTGCCCTGCGGCATAGGCATGCCGGACGGCCTCTGCCAGCTGGGCACCGCCGTGATTGGATACAGACATCAAAAGACCTCCCCTATGTTTCAGGCCGCCATTCACAGTGGGCAGGAGAGCTTCTGTAAACGGACAGCTGAAGAATGTAAACGTTTGCGGTTTTCTTGATTTTATTTTAGGATATCCGTCTGTCATTTGTCAAGTCGGCGCCCGCCAAAGAATCTTCGGCAGATTTGGAGAAATCACTATAATGATAATTTCTTCGGAGATATTGACAAGTTTGATATAATTCTATATGCTGTTCAACAAGAAAAGTGAAATTGACGATTCGTTTGATTTTAACGGCGTCAAAATGAAAACGTTTACGCAATGGAACCGGCTCAGGCATGGACCGATGGAAAGGACAGAGATCATGAAGAACGTGACACTGAAGGATGTGGCCAAGGCCGCCGGTGTCTCTTATGCAACGGTATCCCGGGCTCTGTCGGGGAGTAACCAGATTGGAAAGAGCACGCGGGAGCGGATTGTCCGCCTGTGCGACGAGATGGGGTACACGGGGAACTACGTGGCCCGCTCCATGGTGATGAAAAAGACGTATCTGCTGGGACTGGTGGTGCCGGCCATTGAAAATGAGTTCATGTCCCAGCTGGCCTATTATGTGGAGATGAGCGCCCGGGCCAGGGGCTACAACATTATGCTGTGCAACTCGGAGCCGGATTTGAAACAGGAGGAGATGGTGGTCAAACTGCTGCTGGGCCGCCGGGTGGACGGGATTTTGATCGTCCCCCAGTCCCCGGCCACCTATGAGAAGATCGCCCCGCTGCTGGAGCAGATCCCTGCGGTGTTTCTCAGCGAGAATCTGCGGGATCAGCCCCAGAGCTACGTATCTGTGGACAACAGCCGAGGCGCCTATCTGGGGGTGGAGTATCTCTACGGACTGGGACACCGGGAGATCCTGTACTTCGGCTGCCGGAACTCCACTACCCATCAGCTCCGGGCGGAGGGCTATCTGCGGGCCTGCCGGCAATTCGGGCTGGAACCCAGGCTCCATCACAGCGACTTTGCCCGGTCCTCCATCGAGAATGGATATCAGCTGGTCAGGGAGCTGTTTGCAAAGCCCATCGACTATACAGCGATCTTTGCCTCTACGGACTCCAACGCACTGGGCATCCTGAAGGCGGCTGACGAGCTCCATATCCGCATCCCGGGGGATCTCTCCCTCATCGGATTTGACAACATCCCCTCCACTGCGCTGCCGCGCATCGACCTTACCACCATTGAGCAGCCGAAAAAGGAAATGGCCGTCCAGGCGGTGGATATGCTGCTGGACAAGATCGAAAAGGGGACCCAGGGTTATGTGCACCAGATTTTGATGCCCAGCCTGGTCCAGCGAGGGACCTGCCGTTCTCTGACATGATGGCACAGCGTTTTTTCAATTTGAAGAGTGACAGAAAAAACACCGTTCCTGGCGGTGTTTTCTCTTGCGGCCGAGGTGCGGGTGAAAAGAAAATGGACTGCAGCAACTCCAGAGCTTCACAATAATATCTAGCAGGATATCCGCGCTGGTGGCATCCCTCTTGTCCAAAGCGTGATTCATATGGCTGTAGCTCTCCCGGTATTTCAGAATTTTCCAGACCAGCCCAGAAGAAGCGATCTGCAATGGACTGGCGGAACTGGATATTCAGCGTGTTTTTCAGCTTCTTGACCCAGGTGGCCTCTTTGTAGACGCTGGCCTTGCTTCACCATACTTTCCATGCAGATCAGCAGGCTATCGGCCATCTCCGGAAGGAGGCATCCATCGAGGGCGCCAGTATGGCTCTTTCTCATAGGTTTGAAGTTCCCCGAGGAAAGGGCTTTCCATTGTTTTATGCGCCTTGGTTTTTGAGGGGCGGCTTTTTCCATGTCTGTGCGCTACGGTCATCCTTGGCGCTGGAAATTTCAGAGATTTGGTCTGGTTAGTGCAAAATTTTTGTTGGCAAAAGAAAAAGGGAAACGGCGAAAACACAGTTTCCCTTGGGACTCCAAAATCAGTAGAATTGTGAAGCAACAAAACACACCTGCTGCAAAGGTGCCTCAAGGCAGCTGTCTGTCTGCTGGATAATGGAGACATTAAAAAAATGTCTCAAAAATTAAAAAAAGGATTGACAAAAGCTGCGGCGTAAAGTATAATCCTTATTGTTCTGTGCGGCGGATGCGTTGTCCCAAAGGATGACAGCATCAAGAAAACGTCAGAATTGTGAAGAGCGAACTGCTATGGATTGGTAAGTGTTTGGGGCAGTAGAGGAACGTTGCTCTTTGTAGCCATCCCAAAACCGCATGCCGAGGGTTCGAATTCTTCTGCTCCTGCCATTGGAATCTTTAGAAGGCAGGATGTATTTGCTTATAATAGGACGAGCCTACAAAATGGCCCGGTAGTTCAGTTGGTTAGAACGCTAGCCTGTCACGCTAGAGGTCGACGGTTCGAGCCCGTTCCGGGTCGCCATTTTATGCTGCTGTAGCTCAGTAGGTAGAGCGCATCCTTGGTAAGGATGAGGTCGGCGGTTCAAATCCGCCCAGCAGCTCCATTGAAACCCTTGAATCCGTTGGGATTCAAGGGTTTTCAATTTTCTTCCAGTTTGTTGAAAAACAGCATATTCCAACACTTCTTCCAACAAACATCTGTTCTGGTCAGTTTTTCTGCATTGCGACAATAAGCAGCTTGGCAATATCGGGATTATTTTGAAGCAGTTGATAGGCAAGTTCGGCCTCGTCAGCAGCTGCATTTTTCTTTTCTGCGGTACAATTTTGAAAGAAATCCTTGTCCATCTTCTGCGCCAGCCTGATGCGATCCCCATGATTGATGTGCGCGTAGAGATCCGTGACCATGCGGGATTGTGCGTGACCAGTATCACCCTGCACGGCCTTGATGTTTCCACCGCCAATCTGGAGCTTCAGAGAGGCGCTGCAATGGCGCAGACTGTGAAATACAACCGGAGGAAGATCAAATTCTTCAATGAGATTTTTCAGCATCTTTGAAATTTGCCGTTCCTCGTAGGGGCGTCCGTCATCGTGGGCGATCACAAGGTTGAAATCAGAATACTCGTCACCAATTAACAATTTGAGCGCATCCTGCGATTCCTTGACCTTCCTTAAAGCAAGGGCCACCGTTTTGGGCAGAAAGACCACTCGTACGCTGCTCTCGGTTTTTGGTGACTTCAGCACCAGGGATGTAGAAGATTCTGTCTGCTTCCATTCTGGAAAAAAAAAAATCACCTTGGAGCGACCACGCTTGGAGAGGGCCTCCAAGCTGTCCTTTTGGCAGCGCTTCAGCTCCTTGTTAATGGTAACATGAGCGGTGCCGTCCATAATACTCTCCTCAGAGAAATCAACACAATCCCATGTAAGCCCCAAAATCTCACCGATCCGCATAGAGCAACCCAGGGCGAGTAGCATAGTGGTATGAAGCACGGTGTCAGTGCAGCATTCCAATGCCCGCTGCGCCTCGCTTGGCGTCCATACATCTCGTGTCTTGGGCCGATATTTGGGAAGGGTGACTCTTTCTGCCGGATTTGTCTTGATATATTCCCATGTGACCGCTTGACTCAGTGCGCTGCGCAGTAGAGCATGGGTCTTTTCAATGACAGATAGAGAAACGGTGGCGTCCGTCTTTTTGTGTCCCTTGAGAACAACAGCAGGTTTATCCTGAAGAGAATCATAGAACACATCCAGATCGTGAGTGGTCAGATCCTTGACGGCGACATTTCCAAGATAGGGCTTGATATAGTGCTCAATTCGGTGTCGACTGCAGGACAGGAAGGAATCACCCCAGTGGTTGAGACCATAGACCTGCACATATTCGTCCATAAGCTCGCCAACGGTGATGAATTTTTTCGCTGTGCGCTTTACCTGCTCCGGCAAGGGCTTAGGCGGTAAAAACTCTCCGATGGACTTCTCGTATTCGATTTGTGCAATACGAAGATTTGCAGCCTCGTAGGTAGGGAATCGTTCATAAAATGGCTTTGTATATCCGGGGCAGCGGTAAGAGATTTCATACTGTTGTCCCCTTTTTCGAGGTTTCATAGATTTGTACTCCTTTCGTGGCTCAGAGCTGCAAATCCTCCTTCCCGCAGTATTGAAGGGAGTACCCATTCATGCAGCGAGTATAGCACGGGCGGTTGAAAATATCAACCGCCCGTTTTGTCATTAGGACGGATCTTTGCCGCTCAGATAGTCGATGAGGGCCTGCTTGGGGATGCGAAGCTGCCGGCCGATCTTTACGCTGAAAATCTGACCGGAGCGCACCAGCTCATAAGCGGTGTTGCGTCCAATGCCAAGAATAGGCATCAGATCTTCCACGCAAAGAGTCAGGGGCAGATCATTGAAAGAGCGATACTTATTTTCCATGGGTATCACCCTTTCTTACAGGCGCCAGATAGATATTGGTCACATCCGGCCGTTCATGGCCCAGCAGGCGGGAGACCTCGAAATGGGCGTCCAGAGGGCTTTTACCGCTGTTGACCAGTTCCTGATACTTCTCCGCTGCATAGGTGTGCCGAAGCCCGTGGAAGGTCATGGGACGGTCAGAATTCACCGTCCGCACCTCGTCACGGTGCCGCATGATAAAGAATTGCAGATGATTGATGGCCCGGTCCGTATGCACACCTTTCGGCACCAGCAGCTTCTCTCCCCGCGGTGTCTGCTTCAGCAGTTTTTCCAGCATCATGGTGATCCGTTCGTCCTCAATCGGGACAGTACGTACCTTGCCGCCCTTGCCCTTGATGGTAATAGCATTCTCCCGCAGAGCCTGTTCCGCCGTGGCGGTGTCAATGCGGAAGCACTCGTGGATGCGCAGACCGGCGTACCGGGCCAGGTACAAGGCGAGAACGTAATCCCAGTGATCCATGGCATAAGCCTTCATGAGCAGCTTGTTGAACTCAATATTGCTCCAGGTACGATCCGTTCCGCCAAAGCAGCGCCGCTCCAGTTCCACAGCCAACTCATCGTTGGATGGAAGCTGATACTTGGGTGTGCTCATCTTATCGTGGAAGAACCGGATCGCCGCAAGATCCGTCTTGATGGTGCTGGCGGACTTGCCGTTCTCCTGCATCCAGAGGGCGTATCTGGTGAGATGCTTGCCGCTGATATTCTCCAGTTTTTGCAGACGATACTCATCCGCCAGATAGGCGCAAAACCGTTTGACAGCTTCGTAATACCGTTCCTTGGTGCGGAAGCTGCCTTGCCGGTTGTGTCGGGCCAGCTTATCCAGCTGACTCACGAGGGCATTGTAGATGCCGATGTTTTCAACTTTCTTTGCCATATATAAAAATCTCCTTGTCGATCAAAATTTGTTCAGACGGGCGCAGTTCACCCCTTGGCAAAATCGTCCGTTTCCGCCGAATTTCCGAAGAAATCGCCGAAGCTCCAACTCCTCAAAAAAGTCAGAACCCCTTGTGGCAGAGCAGCTTCAAGATACGAAGCAGCTCACTCACGGAAGCCTGTCTCTCTTTGATTTTGAACCAGGTCAGTACGAACGCAGTATGGGGATAAACCCTGTCACCGGAGTAGCTTGCTTCGACGACGACTGCTGACACAACCGCTGAACTCGGCTGCGGAGGGCAGCGTCTGCCACCGACCGCGTGTGTCGTTTGATCCGCCCGGCTACGGATCTGGGGATGCGATTCCTGCGCTGCCGGAGCCATGCTGTCACCATGGCGCACAGGACGGGAGTTTGCCGGGCTCCCTAAACGGTTTTCCTGCCGTACCGTCTTGACGGCTTTCCATGTTTCCTACAATTTGATCGACAAGTGATTTTTCTCCGGCATTCCTACCGTGCCGTGGTTGGCAAACGCCACAGCTGCTTTAAACACAAAAAGACACGGAAAGAGGCTGTGCTTCTTGTGCACAGTCGTACTTTTCGTGTCTTTCAAATTCTCAGGTTATTCAATTTATGGCCGTTTCCAGCCGCACACTTTTGATGCGGTCACAGAATATAATAACCTTTTCCACATCCCATTCATTGCCGAAAATTCGGCTCACAGCTTAGTAAGTCCCGGTAACGGGAGATCCATCTAATAAAAGCGAGATCATCTTACCGCAGTTTTAAGCAGAAGCATAGCACTACCTGAATCTGCTTTCCTGACAAAAAATAAATCTGCCGGATGCGCTGCATCTCTGGCTCACTACTTAACAAGGACCGTTCCGGGAAAGTTCATCAATCAATACGCCATCAGTTTACTGCGCATTGAAAGATTTGTATATGATACCAAAATCTACTCGCGTTTCTGAAAATTACTTTTGTTCCAGTTCTTTTGAGGTGACGGATGGGCGCACTTTCCCCCTCCCCGTCGCTGTTCCTCCCTAACTTACTCCTCCCTAACTTACTCCGCCCTAAAATACGAGTTCAGTTTACCAGAAGCGTGTAAGCCTGTCTACTTGGAGTTTTTCCATAGTGACAGCAAAGGCGTTGTGTTGAATGGGAACGGCCTTCTGCAGCCCCAATTCATAGTCCAAATCAAAACTGAATCACATAAAAATTCCCACAAATGGGCACAATAACCCCTTTGCAGGAAAACGTACAAACCAGACAACGTGTGCAATGCGGCTGCCTGCCGCTCCCAGGGCAATGACCCGGCCCCGATTTTCACGGAGAGCGCACAATGAATCAATAACAATATCCTTATAACACAAGATATTGTACACTGTCAAGTGAATGATTGATATTTCATCAATATATTGCTGCTTGCTCGATGCAAGCGAAGAATATTCGCCCATGTTGGCGACGATGTTTTGTGATCTGCCGATTTCCTTGTCCTTCGTTTTTTCAGTCCTTATACGGACAGCTGGGCACAATATGGCCCCAGCCTTGTTTCATCCGCCCTCAAAATGCACCTCTATTTTACTGCCCTTGGTCAGAACTGTAAACTTGCGTTTTTCGCAAGACAGAGACTCTTGAGTAATTAAATTCTTGGGAGACAATGACCTCATGAAGAAAACGCAGAGCATCAATTTAGACGTGTTGTAAAAAAGTATCAAAACCCTTTGTTATCCACTACAAAAAGGATACTTCCCTGCGTAACAATTTTGACGATGGTTTATTTTGATGTAGAAGAATCTACATTGAATATGGATATGCCCGAATTTCCAAACCGAAGCAGAGCTGTAGACGCCGAGCCTCCTTGGTCGCCAAAGGCCGTCAGCAATAACACAGAGCATCGACCGGCAGATTCGGAACATCAAATCTTCGTGCAGGAGGTATTCACACAGCCCAAATCGACTGGAAAGAGTGGCAGAAGCTATTCAGCCGCCGCTCCATCTGCTCCCTGCGCCGCTGCCGAGACTCCCGCTTTTTGGCGGCCTGCTCCTTTTTGAGATCGACCGCATGTACGACCTCCAAGCCGTCCGCCACATCCCGCAGGTCTTGCAGCAGATCTCTCTGTTCACTTTTGGCAATGCGGATATTCTCCACATCATAGTGAAATTCAAAGTAATCATACTCCCCGTACTGGCGGTGCATTTTGCTGAAAAATGTCTGCCGCCGATCCTCTGGTGTCAGGTGCGGGGAGTCGATCACAGAGCTGCTCCAAAGCGGGTTGAAGTGCGCCTTTTTCATTTCCAGCCAAATCTCCGCGTCCGTTCGGGCCACAGGATGGGGAAACACACGCTCGCCCTTTGTCACCTGTACTTTCTTTTCCTCCAGAAAGCCAATGCGGGTGATCCATGTGCGGCGCACATCATAAAAGATATTGGCGCGGCTCAGGTCCCGCTTCTGCTTGCGAATGACGCAGACAGGATTCTGGCAGCGGCAGCGAATACACTGCTCCACATCGTATTGGACTTCGACACGGCCGCCATCATAGCCATTACCGCTAACCACGCAGGCGCAGTAGGCGCCGCCGGTAATCTCCATGTACTGCCGGTGCTGTCTCTCACTTCTCTCCGATTCCACCTTCTCGGCGCTTTGCTCAAAAGAATACCGTTTGCCGGTAGAATGGCAGGGGCAGAGAGGGACAGAAAAGCCGCTGATGCTGTGTGGGCAGTCCTTGCGTTCATAGGGGCAGCGCAACAGCGGGTTGTCATTTTCCGGGCAGTAATCGATGCCTTGGAACGAGGCGTCGCTGCAGGCAAGGCCCCGGCCGAGATCACTTTTGCCATCGACCAAAAGACCGCATGGAGTTTCCCATGTAAACTTCAATAGAGCCTCAAAGAGATAGCCGAAATTCTGCCAATCGCTCCAGTACACGAAGGAGGGGTGATCCTCCCACGTGTAGCCTGCGGCGTAGAGATCCCGGGTCAGTTGATTCTGGCCCATGCTCATATCCCCGGACACGGAACCAGCCCAAAGTGGTTTTCCATCACATAGCGCAGATTTTCCACCGTGATCTGATACTCCTCTGAGATACAGCCCTCACATACGATCTGCCGATAGCCCAGCGCACGGCTGCATCGCTTATCCCATGAGTTGACATCACCGCCGCAGACAGGGCAGACGATGTCCGGATACCATGCCAGTTTCCCAGCATCTGAATAGGTGGGTTTCATATCATCCTCCTGAAAATAAAAAAGGACGCACAGACTTTTTACAAGTCTGTACGTCCTTCGCAATATGCTGCCGTGCGGCAGCGATTCTTTTTTGTACGGGTCAGGGGACCCAAATGTTTGAAAAGAACGGGTTCCTTCCAAACGAAGCTGAGTTCTCAGCACAGGGAGCCCCGTGCTATGGCACGATCCATGCTGGTTAGAACCTGTTCCGCCGTCAGATATTGCACACCGCGCTTCCGGTCATTCCGAGCCGCCAGCAATTCGGCGGAAAGGGACTGTTCGGGAGGCAGAGAGCGTAGTTCCCATGCGGGCAGGATCGCATTTTCCTCGTTCATTTCGAAAGATTACCTCCCAAAATGTTTTTCTTCCAAAGGTCACCCAGCGTGTAGTTACCATCCAGCCATAGCTTGAGCCGCTCTGAATCTAACCGACTGAATTCAGAACCAGCATCACTTCGGTCAACAACAATGACATCGGTGCCGTCAAGATTTATGCGCAAATTTATTTGCAGGCTCCGGCTGAGTGAAGTCAGCTGGCAATAGAGGCGTCATCCAAAGCCGCCTCCAAGTGCTTCATGTTCATGTATTTCTTGTTGCCCCACTGGGTGCCCGCCACGTGGCGTAGCCTCGCGCAGACCAGCATCAGGGCGGAGTTGCCATCGGGGAATGTCCCCACCACACGGGTGCGCCGACGGATCTCACGGTTCAGCCGCTCGATCACGTTGTTGGTGCGGATGCGCGTCCAATGCTCGCTGGGAAAATCGCAGTAAGTCAGAGTTTCCTCAATGCCGTCCTCGACCTTCTTGGCGGCCTCCTTCAGCTTCATGGCGCGCAGCTCGGCGACCACGGCCTTTGCCTTCTCGCGGGACGCCTTTTTGCTCTCCTTGGCGTGGATCGCCTTGAGCATTTTTGCCACAATTTTGACCTTAGATTTAGGCACAACAGAGAAAACGTTGCGGTAGAAATACACCGTGCAGCGCTGGTATTTGGCGTCCGGAAACACCTCGCCCACGGCCTCCAGCATCCCCATGCACTTGTCGCCAACGATGAGCTTTACGCCATCCAAGCCGCGTCCGCGCAGCCACTGGAAGAAATTGACCCAGCTGGCCTTGTCCTCCTTCATGCCCTCGGCGGCGCCCAAAACCTCACGAAAACCGTCCTAATTCACGGAGATTGCCACCAAAATGGCTACATTTTCGTACTCTCCGCCCCAGTTGCGGCGCAGGTAGATGCCGTCCACATAGATGTATGGATAGCGCCCGCCCTGTAACGGGCGGTTGCGCCAGTCCTCGATGTGAACGTAGGCTTTCTTGTTCAGCTCACTGATGGTGGCGGGCGAGACCTTGCTGCCCCACAGTGCCTCGGTGATGTCCTCCACACGGCGCACGGAGACGCCTGCCAGATACATCTCAATGAGCGCCTCCTCCACGCTGCTCTCCCGACGGCGGTAGCGCTCGATGATGGCTGTCTCAAAGGACACACCCTTGAGTCGGGGTATGTGGAGCGTAATGTCACCGGAGGTCGTGGTAAGATTGCGGTCATAGTGGCCGCTGCGGTACCCCTGACGGGCCTCGCTGCGCTCATAGCGCGCAGCTTGCGTCAGCGACTCCGCCTCCTTTTCCAGCAGCTCGTTCAGGGTTTCTTCCACGCTGCCGCGAACCAATTCCTTGATCTGCCCCTTGATTACTTCCTCGTTTAGCTGTACAATTTTCTCGGACATAGTTTGCTGTCTCCTTTCAGAATGGTGTGTCGTGACTTCATTCTACCAGAGCCTGCAAGCTATGTCTTCTTTTATGCGGTTTTCAATTTGCGCAAGTTATTATACCTTATCATGACATCTTCCACATCGAACTCATTCAACAGTTCTACAGATTGCGTGGAAATAATGATCTGCTTTTCATTGGAAAGCTGCCGCACGATCTCAGAGAAAATCGTGATTGCATAGGGATGTGGCCGAGCTCCGGCTCATCTATGATGATGGTAGCCGGCTGCAGCTCATGGGGCTGCAGCAAAAGCGTTGTCAGGCAAATAAAACGAAGTGTTCCGTCCGAAAGCTGAGAAGCATTGAAGACATCTTCACAGCCAGTCTGACGCCACCGCAGGACGATCTGCTCTTCATTACCCTCCTGGGGTTCCAAAATGAAGTCATCAAAGTAAGGCGCGACCAGACGGATTGTTTCCACAATCTCATCGTAGTTCGGTTTGAAGAAGTTTGGGTCAATCACTTTTTCTATGACGCAGGAAGATCGTTATACATATGATGAGCAGTGGGATGCGTTTATCTGCGCATATGGAAAAACGCTCTCGCTCCGCAGAGAGACTACGGAGATAGTGCAGGGACGGCCAGTGACGACCAACTGGTATCGATGCGAGGATTGCACGAACTGCCCGCACCGGTCTGCCTGCTGTCAGGCAAAGGATCTTGCAAAGCCGAAGGAATTCATGCTGAAGAAGACTTTCTGGAAAATGCGGGCGGTATCTCTGGAGAACATTACAACAGAGCATAGTATTTACCTGCGGATGTGCCGTTCTATCCAGGTCGAGGAGGCGTTTGGACTGCTCAAAAACGACTTTGGTTTTCGCCGTTTTCTGACCAGAGGGAAAGCCAATATCCGGACTGAGCTTTTCTTCCTTGCACTGGCGTACGACCTCAAAAAGCTATGGATGAAGCGGGAAAACGGGCGGCTGAAAACGCATCTTTCTGAGATCACAGTGGCGTAGCCGCAAAAACAGCTGGATCATCCACATTGGGCGCTGATTTTGGAGTCAGGGTCAGCTTTGTTACGTCCAAATGCCTTGCAATTTTCGCAGAATAGCAGCTCGTACAAACAAACGCGGGGGCAAAAGGTCAGAGAAAGACCCTTTGCCCCCGCGGCCTTTGTGAGCCTATTTTGCAACAGACCCGTTTTGCGGGATCGCCGCCGGCCGTCATACCATGGCGGCCACTTTTCGAAAGTCCTGGTGCAAAGACTCAATCGTCACCCGGGGACTGGGGGCGTATTCCAGCACCAGATCTGCCTGGGGGGAGTACTTGGCGATGGAGCGTAGGATCTCGTCCATCTCCTGGGGCGGGCAGACGCCGTCCGGATCGTAGATGGGATAGTGGCTGTCGTGCAGGCCGTCATTGTTGTTCAGATGGTAGCCCCAGATCCGGCTGCCTAAGCGGCGGATCAGGGCGGGGATGTCCCAGTGGTTCAGCAGGGCGTGGCCGGTATCCAGGAGGCAACCTACCTCCGGCGGGAGCTGGTCGAACAGGGCCTCGAATTCCGCCTGGTCGAACAGGACGCTGTTTTTCAGCGGGAAGCCGACGTTTTCCACCGTGGGGCGGATGCCCTGGCGCACCATGCGGCCGGTCCAGTCCCGGACCACCTCCAGGGACCGCTTTTGACGGGCGGCCCGCTCCTCCGGCGGGAAGCCGCCCTCATGGGTGTGCATCACCATGGAGGTGGCACCGAAGCGGGGATAGAGGTCGCAGGCGTACTGATAGCGCTGGGCCATATACTGCTCGGCTTCGCTGCCGGGCAGAGTACATTCCTCCACGAAAGGGGCATGGAGGGTGGTGGGGATGTCCCGAAAGACCTCCACCTGCCGCTCCAGCTCCTCGTAAAAGCCGGGGGTGGTCCAGCTGGTGGCGAATTCCACGCCGATGGGAAAGTCCTGGAAGGAGCGGACACAGCGCTCGATCCAGTCGTAGTCCTGGAACAGGACGCAGTAATTGGATAGATATAAGTGTTTCATCACAGCCTCCAGAGATCCCGCCAAAGGCGGGAGATCGGTGTGTCAGCGCAGGAACTGTTCCATGGGGCGGCCATCCGCCTGGGGCAGTTCAACGCCCAGGAGCTTGGCGTAGGTGGGAGCCTCGTCCACCACCAGGCCGCGCTCCAGCGTGACGCCGCAGCGGAAGTCCGGCCCCTTGGCCACGAACACCGGCTGGGCGCCGAAGTCCGGCAGATAGCCGTGGGTGGCCCGGCCGAAGCGGTAGTCATCCACGTCGAAATTCTGGACCAGCGGACGCACGGCCTTGTCGCCGAAGGAGGTGTAGCCGTCGCTTTCCAGCACGAAGCTGAAGCCGCCGTACAGATGCTCCTTCTCCCGGGCCTCCTCAGCGGTGTAGATATGTCCGATGCCGTAGACGCCCTCCTCCTGGAGGGCCTTCAGGTGGTCGTAGACGGCCTGCTTCAGCGCGGCGTCATCCGGGTCCTTCAGATAGACGTTGGCGGACATGGCGTTGGAGAAGCAGTAGGCCCGCCAGTCCAGCACCTTGCCGTCTGCATCGGTGTCGATGAAGCCGCCGTCTGCCAGCAGCACGTTCAGGTTGATGGCCCGGCAGATGTCCCGCTGGCCGTGGTCGCTGACCAGGACGAGGTTGGTGTCCTGGGCCACGCCGGCATCCTCGCAGGTGCGCATCAGCTCGCCCAGGTAGCGGTCATGGTTGGCCCGGGCCTCGTCCAGATAGCTGCTGAACACGCCGTGGCCATGGCGGTAGGAGTCGAAGGTGCCGGTGTGGACGAACAGGACCTCCGGGGCATGCTCCCGGATGACATCGCAGGCCACACGGATATTGAAATCGTCGATCTGGGGCCACTGCATGAAGTTTTTCTTGCCGCCCTTTTCATAGCCCTTGGGCAGATACTGGGCGTTGCGCTGGATAATGTCCAGCATGGCCTCGCTGGATCCGGCATCTGCAAAGCTGCTGCGCAGAGTATCGCCGGGGTTGGGCATCCAGTACTCGGCCATCAGCCAGTCGATATTGGGGTTCCCCGCCGTGACGGGCCAGGAGATCGCGCCGGTGGTGTAGCCCTGCTTTTTGGCGGCGGCAAAGATGTCCTCCACATGGATGTTCTTGCTGAACCACAGCCACTGGGTGTCCTTATTGGTGGTGGTGAAATTGAAGTTGCTGGTGACGCCGTGCTTACCGACGTAGCAGCCGGTCACCATAGAGACGTGGGCGGGATAGGTGACGGAGGGATAGATGGTCCGCATACCACCGGTGACCTCGCAGCCGCCGGCCAGATACTTCTGGAAATTGGGCAGCTGCCGCAGGGCGTCTACGTCCTCACAGACCATGGCGTCAGCGGAAAAGACTAGGATTCTTTTTTTCATGAGAAATACAGCTCCTTTGTACAGAAAAACAAGTTTTGGGACGTGAAACGGTCACGCTTCTTCGGAGTAGAGCAGCTCGTTTGCTCCGGGCCATACCAGGGATACCGTCACTGCCGCCAGAGCGCCCAGCCCGAACAGCAGGTAGAGCAGGAAGGAGACGGGGTAGAGCAGCGCGAACAGGAAGATGCTGCCATACAGCGCCAGGGTGGCCAGGACCGTCTGGGGCAGGCAGAGGACAGCCAGGTCCACGGCGCCCCGCAGGGCCTGGCGCCCAGAAAGGGACTTGTCTGCCAGCAGCGGGATCAAATAGACGGCAACGCCCCCTGCGAGGAACAGGGATACCCACAGCGCGGTCTGCAAGGCGGCTTTCCCACTGCCCATGGCATCCTGTAAGGCCACGCACCAGAACATGACCAGCAGGTATCCCGCAGCGGCCGCCTCCAGCATGAGGCCCCGCCAGAAGCAGGCGCGGAACAGGCTGCGGAATTCCCGAAAACGGTCAAGGTCGCAGGTGCCGTCCATGATGCGCATCAGCACGCCGTGCAGCGCCAAAAGGGACGGGCCGATGGTGATCAGGGGCAGGGAAAAGACGGCGGCAGCAATGCTGAGCAACATCAGGTTTTTCCACTCTTCACCAAACAGGCGTTTTAAGGTCAAAACAGTATCGCGCATAAAGCTCTCCTATGATGGGTCATCTCAAGAAAGTATCTCGTGCCCGTCCGATGGCGGCTCGGGCAGGGAGGGAAGGTCCCGGAGCAGCTGGGTCTGGACATCATATGTGCCGTCTCCGCTGGTGGAGATGCGGACTGCTCCGTCGATGAAATTATAATAGATCTTGGCGCCGCTGGCAAGATACCGGGCAGAGACGGTCTGGCTGGCGATGCTGTCGAACAGGCCCACTGCGGCCCGGGGAGACAGGGCCTCCACGAAGGCCTTGCAGTTGGAGGTGTCCTTGCCGTGGTGGTCCATTTTCACGATGTCTGTGTGCAGCGCTGCGCCGTAGTCCTCCGCCAGCCGTTTTTCCGCGGTGGTGTAGAGATCCCCGCTGGTCCAGAAGGAGGAGTCCCCATAGGTCAGGCGCATGGCGATCGAGCAGTCGTTGGCGTCCTGTGCGCCGGCTGCCACCTGCTGGGTGGCGCCCTCTGCCGGTCCGTAGACCTCGACCAGGACGTCGCTGCCGAAGGAGAAGCTGTCCCCCTCCCGCAAGATCTCACAGGGGATATCCAGCTCCTGGATCTTGTCCATCACGTCCCGGTAGCCCTGGCTATCATATTCATGGCCGTTGGTGTAGACTTTTCCGATGGGGAAGGCGTCCGCCACGGTGCAGAAACCGCCGATATGGTCGGCATGGGGATGGGACAGCACCAGCACGTCGATCTGGGACACATCCATCCGGCGCAGCTGGTCCACCACCTCCTGCCCGCCCAGGGCGTTGCCGCAGTCCACCAGCAGGACCTGCCCCTCCGGAGAGGTATAGACGGTGCTGTCACCGGTGGAGATAGGGATCTCCTGGCCGGCGGGGGAGTACATCTGCGTCAGGGACAGGTACCGGGCGGTGAGCCGTCCGGCATCCTGCGCGGTATCAAAGACGGCGTCTGAAAGGTCGGCGGGAGCGTCCGGGGCCGCCACCGGCGTTTCCGCGGGAGGGGGGGATTCCGGGACGTCCGGCGCCGGGTCAGCGGAGCCACCGCAGCCGGACAGCAGAAGGCTCAGGCATAGGGTCCAATAAAAAAAGCGCTTTTTCATAGCTTCACCTCTCACAACTCACGAAAAGGCGAGAGGCAGGGGGAAGCCCCCTGCCTCTCGAAACAGTGATACGGGTGGGATGGGATCGATCAGGGGTTGGACATGTTGTACAGCTCGATGGCTTCCTGAATGGTCTCCTGAGCGGTCTTGATCACCTCGTCGATGTTGGCCTTGGGATCGCTGGCCACCGTCTCCACAGCCAGCTTGTTGGCGGACTTCATCTCGTTGGAGATGGGGATGTAGGGGTTGGTGGCGGAGTCATCGGACTTGGACAGGGAGTCATAGACGCCGGTGACAGCGGGGAACACGTTCTCCACATAGGCCTTGTAAGTCTCGCTGGTGTAAGCCTCCTGGTTGGGAGCGAGGTAGCCGGTGTCGGCGGCGAAGGAGGCAGCCTGCTCGCCGGTGCTGGCGAACTTGATGAAGTCATAGGCGCCCTGCTTGACGGCCTCATCAGCGGTGTTGCAGATGAACAGGCCAGTGCCGCCGGCGGGCTCGCCGGAGCGCTTGCCGTTCTCAGTGGCGGAGACCATGGGCATGATGCCCACCTCGAAGCTGCCGTTCACAGCATTCAGGACCTTGGTGGTCATGGACACCACGCCGATGAACATGGCGCAGTCGCCGCTGGCCATCTGGGGGATGACCTCGGCCTGATAGTCAGAGCCGTAGGGGACGCACAGCTTCTCGGCATGGAGCTTCTGATACACGCCGAGCATGTTGGCCATGGCATCGTGGACGGTGGCATCAGAGGTGTACAGGCACTCCGTGATGCGCTCGGAGCCGATGCCGTTGTTGTTATTGTAGGCCTGGATGCCCTCGCGGCCCAGAGCGGCGTTGACATAGAAGCCATCGGGATGGAAGCCCACGCCGTAGGTGGTGAAGCCGCCCTTGACCAGCTTGGCGCTGGCGTCATACAGGTCATTCATGCTCTGGATCTCGTTGGGGTCGATACCGGCCTCAGCCAGCATATCCTTGTTGTAGTAGATGCCGGGATAGCTGTAGCCGATGGGATAGCCCACCTGGTTGCCGTCGTTGTCGCAGTAAGCGGTGCGGATGGCTTCCCAGGTGCTCTCCAGCTCAGGCCAGCCCTGGCTGTCGGCATCGATGAAGCCCTGGAGGGGCGTGCAATACTCGGAGTTAGCATACATGGCCACGTTCTCCACAGGGCCGGAGAAGATCGCGGGGAGATCTGCCTGAGAGGTGGATTGCAGCTTGGCGTTCAGCTCTGCCTGCTTGCCCTGATACTCGATGGTGACATGATAGGCGTCCTGGCTCTCATTGTAGGCGTCGATGACCTTCTGGAGGAGTTTGACGTTGCTCTCACCGAAGGAAGTCCACCAGAGGACCTCCACGGGACCGTCGGAGGCATTTTGTTCCGGATCGGGGGTCTCCGGTTCTGCGGGAGCGGTCTGCCCGCCGCAGGCGACGAGGCTCAGTGCCATTGCAAGAGCGAGGATCAAAGTGATGATCTTTTTCATGACGAAATTCCTTTTCTTTTTTGGTATTATAAAAGCACTTTCGTGACTTTTATCGAAGAAACAGGCCGGTCAGCCCTTCAGGCCGCCAGCGGTCATGCCCTTGATGATGTAATCCTGTCCGAAGATGTAGATCAGGGTGGAGGGGATGATGGCGATCACAGCGCCGGCCAGGATGTGGCCGTAGTTCACCACGTCCGCGTCCACCAGATAGGAGATGCCCAGCTGGATGGTGCGCATGGAATCCTCGTTGGTCACCAGCATCGGCCAGAAGTACTGATTGTAGATCTGCACGAACAGGTAGACAGCCAGGGAGGAGATGGTGGGGATGGACAGGGGGACGGCGATGTGGAACAGGAAGCCCATGTCGCTGCACCCGTCCAGCGTGGCGGCCTCCCGGTAGTCCTTCGGCAGGGTCATGAAGTATTGGCGCATCAGGAAGATGGCCGTGCCGGAGATCAGGGAGGGAAACACCAGGCCCAGATAGGTGTTGGTGAGGTTCATGTTCTGGATGGTCACATAGTTGGTGATGACCACCACCTCGCCGGGGATCATCGTGGTCATCAGCACCAGGGTGAACAGCTGCTTTTTGAAGGGGAAATCAAAGCAGACGAAGCCGTAGGCCGCCAGACACGAGAACACGATCTGCGCGATGATGCAGATGAGGCACACGATGGCGGAGTTTTTCAGATAGTGCATGATGGGGATCTGATGAAAGACCTCGAAATAGCTTTGCAGCGTGGGGGAGGACGTGATCAGACGCAGGGGATAGGTCATCAGGTCCTGATCTGTCTGGATCGAGAAGCAGACGCCGATGATCAGTGGAGAGATGAACAGCAGTCCGATGATGGTCTTGATGAGAAAGGAGGCGGCAGCGCCAGCTTTTTTCTTTTGTCTTGGCGTCACTGGTAATGCACCACCTTTTTCTCCATCGCGAACTGGATCCGCGTGATCAGGAAGATCAGGCCGAACAGGACCAGAGCCTGTACGCAGGCCGTTTCGAACCGTCCGTTCGTGATGGCGTTTTCATAGATGTAATAGATGAGGTTCTTCGTGGAGTTGGCGGGACCGCCCTGGGTCAGCAGCCGGATCTGAGCGAAGCTCTTGAAAGAGCTGCCGATGTTCAAAAACAGCACGAAGAAGATCTGGGGGGAGGCCAGGGGCAGGATGATGTCCTTGATCCGCCGCAGGGGACCGGCGCCGTCTAGGAAGGCGCTTTCCAGCAGGTCCTCAGAGACGTTGCGGAAGCCCACCAGCAGGAAGATGAAGCTGACGCCGATGTGCATCCAGATGGTCATAGCGCACACGGACCACAGCGCCTGGGGAGATTCGTTGGTCCAGGCGATGTTGGTGCCCAGCAGGTTGTTCAGCAGGCCGTTCTTCTGCCGGTAGATGAACAGGAAGATCGCGGCGGCCGGAGAAGAGGCGATGGCCATGGGCAGGGCGTACATCGTCTGATAAAACTTGGAGAAGCGGACCTTCTTGGTGGCCAGGAGCGCAAACACCATGGCGATGCAGAAGGTGAACACCAGGTTGATAGCGGCCATCTTCAGCGTGATGACCACCACGTCCCAGAAGGAGCTTTTGGTCAGCACGCGGATCCAGTTGTCAAAGCCCACCCACTGGGTGAAATTGCCTGCCTTGTCCGTCAGGGCGAAGGAGAGGACGATGGCTTTGATGAACGGATAGAAAGTGAACAACGTGAACAGCGCCATTGCGGGAGCGATCAGCAGATAGGGCAGCGGTTTGACCTGGCTCAGCCTACGCTCCTTCTGCTTGCCGGAGGGGGGAGTGTGAGACAATATGGTACCCTTCTTTCATACTTGTGTGGCTGCCTGCGCCGCGGCTCCGGGGCATCGCTCCGGAACGGCGGTCCAGGCAAAGGCGGGAAGGAAAGGCGCGTGGGAGGCAGGACGGCGCAGTACAAAAGCTATAATATCCCACAGCGAGGTTGCCGTCCACCTGTTTTTTGTAAAATATATGTAAGATCTTTACATATACAGGCCGCCGTTGACGTTCATGGAGTCGCCGGTGACATAGTCGGACAGGTCACTGGCGTAGAACAGCACGGCATTGGCGATATCCTCCGCAGTGCCATACCGGCCCAGGGGGATATAGGTCTTGGGATCCACCTTGGACCAGGAGAGGGTCTTGCCCATGGGGGTGAGGATATTGCCGGGGCAGACAGCGTTGGAGGTGATATGGTAGGGCGCGCCCCGCAGTGCGAAGCACTTGCTCAGGTTCAGGATGCCGGCCTTGGCGCAGGCGTAAGAGGCATCCGAGCTGCGGCCGCCCCGCAACGCCGCCAGAGAGGACATATGGACCAGCTTGCCGTAGCCCTGCTCTTTCATGATGGCGAACACCGCCTGGGTGACGAAGAACATGGACTTCAGGTCGATGTCCATCATCCGGTCCCAGCTCTCCAGCGTGATCTCCTCGATGGGCGTGGAGCCGGCGATGCCGGCCACGTTGACCAGGATGTCGATACGGCCGAAGAGGGCCCGGGCCTGGGCGACCTTTTCCGGGATCTTCTCGAACTCCGCCACGTTGAATTCCAGTGCCTTGGCCTCGCAGCCCTTGGCACAGAGGTCATCTGCCACGGCCTGGGCGGAGGGGAGATCCATATCCGCCAGGATCACTTTCGCACCGTGCTCAGCCAAGCGCCGGGCGCTGGCCTCGCCGATGCCCCGGCCGCCGCCGGTGATGACGGCAACCTTGCCATCCAGTAATTGACTCATGCTTTCAAGCCTCCAATTTTACAGTTATCCCTTGTGGACCGACATGCCGAACGCATCCAGCGCCGCTTCCCGGACCATTTCACAAAGGGAGGGGTGGGCAACGATCATACGCTCCCACTGCTCCGCCGTCAGACCGTCTGCCACTGCGGAGGTGGCCAGCGCGATCATCTCCGAGGCGTTCTCGCCCACGATGGTCATGCCCAGGGTCTTGCGGGAGGTGCGGTCCATCACGGCGAACACGCTGCCCTTGGCGCCTTCCGCCAGAGCCATGCCGTTGGCCTCGTAATTGAAAGAACCCAGCACGGGATCGTAGCCTGCCGCCTTGGCTGCCTCTGTCGTCAGTCCCACAGAGGCGAAGCAGGGGATGGTGTAGGTGCAGACAGGCACCGGGACGGTGCCCATGGGCTTATCCTCGCCCAGGATGTCCGCCAGCGCGGCCTCGCCCTCGGCATAGGCGGCATGGGCCAGCTGATAGCCGCCCACCACGTCGCCGATGGCATACACGCCGGGAAGATTGGTGCGCTGGTGGCTGTCCACCACGATGCACTTCTTCTCATCCAGCGCCAGCCCCAGGGCTGCCGCGTCTATACCGCTGAGGTTGGTCCGGCGGCCGGCGGCCATGAGGACCTGTTCGCAGTCGGTAGAGCCTTCCTGGCCATCTGTCTCGTAGACGGCCCGCAGGAGGGGATCGTTCTTCTCCACCCGCAGCATCTTGGTGCCGGTGAGCAGGCGGATGCCCAGCTTCTTCAGCTCCTTGAGGACGATGCGGACGGCTTCCTTCTGTTCCCGGGGCATCAGCTCCGGCATCATCTCTACCACCGTGACCTCGGTGCCGTAGGCGGCAAAGGCGCAGGCCAGCTCCAGCCCGATCACGCCGCCGCCCATGACCACCATGCTGCGGGGGAGCTTTTGCAGGCCCAGCGCGCCGGTGGAATCGATGCAGTGCTCATGGCCGGGCACCGGGATCATCATCGGCTCCGATCCGGTGGCGATGACCACGTGCTTGCCCTGATACTCCTGGCCGTTGCAGGCCACGACCCGGTCCGCCTTCAGCTGGGCGGTGCCGGACACCAGCTCCACACCGTGCTTCTTCATCAGGAACTGGACGCCGCCCACCAGCTTGCCGGTGACCTCGCTCTTGCCCTGCTGGATCTTGCGGAAGCTGAAGCTGCCCGCATCCCGGAAGATGCCGCGGTCCACCAGGGAGCGGACCTTCTCCATGGCGATAGCCTTGTCCACCAGATATTTGGTGGGGATACAGCCTACGTTCAGGCAGGTGCCACCCACATGCTCCTTCTCGAACAGGGCGACCTTGCATCCGCGCTTGGCGGCATTGATGGCCAGGGAGTAACCGCCCGGGCCGCCGCCGATGACTAAGATATCAAATTGCTGCATATCGCGTATCGACCTCCATCAGTACAGCATCAGCGTAGGAGACTCCATCAGGGCCTTCAGCTCCTGGAGGAACTGCGCGCCGTAGGCACCGTCGATGATGCGGTGGTCGAAGGAGCCGGTGACTGTCATCTTGTGGACCGGCTGGAAGGCGCTGCCGTCCCACACCGGCTCTACCCGGATGCTGCCCACAGCCAGGATGCAGCTCTCCGGCGGGTTGACGATGGCGATGAACTGATCCACGTCATACATGCCCAGGTTGGAGATGGTGATGCTGCCGCAGCCCATGTCCGCCGGGGCCAGCTTGCCCTCCCGGGCCTTTTTGATCTGTGCCTTGTAAGCGGCACCGATCCCCTCCAGGCCCTTGACGTCGATCTCCTTGACCACGGGCACCACCAGCGCGCCCTCCAGCGCCACGGCCAGACCCACATTGGTGTGCTTGTAGACCCGGACCTCGCCGTTTTCGTACCGGGCGTTCACCAGGGGGAACTTCCGGGAGGCCACAGCGATGGCCTTGGCCATGATATCATTGTAAGAGAGCTTGACGCCCCGGTGGGCCTGATAGTCGTCCCGCAGGGCCATGCAGGCTTCCATGTCGATGGAGACGGTGCATTGCCAGGCGGGGATGTTCTGCATGCTCTCCTGCATCCGCTTCCCGATGACGGTGCGCATCCGGGTCATGGGCATGACCTCGTACTCCGCCTCCGCCGCCGGTGCTGTGGGAGCTGCCTCCACGACAGGCTCCTTCCAGGCCAGCACGTCCTGACGCTTGATGAACACGCCGTTGGAGGGGACGATCTTCCCCAGATCCACGCCCCGCTCCTTCGCCAGCATCTTGGCATTGGGCATGGCGGGATAGGCATGAGCCGGAGCGGCGGGAGCGGCGTGGACCACAGGCTGTCCCTTTATGATGGGCAGGTATTCCTCGTCCTCCTGGACGGGGACTGCCGCCGGGGCGGCGGGTGCGGCGGGAGCCGTGGGGGCGGCAGGGGCCTGCGCACCGCCGCGGTGGTATGCAGCGGCATCTTCCGCGCTGCCGATCACCGCCAGGACCGTCCCGGCGGTGACAGCGTCACCTTCCTTGACCAGTACGTCCAGCACCTGTCCGGCGGTGAAGCACTCCACAGGGAGGACGGCCTTGTCCGTCTCCGCCTCTACCAGGACATCGCCCCGCTTGACGGTGTCGCCCACCTTGACGTGGACCCCTACGATGGTCGCCTCGTCAGTGGTCTGTCCGGCGCTGGGCATCTTGATCTCCTTGCCAACAGCGGCTGCGGGGGCGGGAGCTGCGGGAGCGGCAGGCGCAGGGGCCTGCACTGGCGCTGCGGGGGCTGCCGCGCCACCGCGGTGATAGGAGGCCGCGTCCTCTGCGCTGCCGATGGCTACCAGAATGGTGCCGGCGGTGACGGCGTCGCCCTCCTTGACCAGCATGTCCAGCACCTGTCCGGCGGCAAAGCTCTCCACGGGGAGGACGGCCTTGTCCGTCTCCGCCTCTACCAGGACATCGCCCCGCTTGACGGTGTCGCCCACCTTGACGTGGACCTCTACGATGGTCGCTTCATCGGTGGTCTGCCCGGCGCTGGGCATTTTGATTTCCTGAACCATAGGGGCCTCCTTTTACAGCTTCGCCAGTTTTCTGGCTTCCTCAGTGATCCGCTCCACAGAGGGGATCACGTAGTTCTCCAAAACAGGGGAGAAGGGAGTGGGGCAATCAGGCGCCGCCACACGGACGATGGGAGCATCCAGCAGCGTGATGGCATGCTCGGCCACATAGGAGGCCAGCTGTGCGCCCCAGCCGCCGTTGTAATGGTCCTCGTGGACGATCATCAGCTTGCCGGTCTTTTCCAGGGACTCTATCACCGTGTCATAGTCGAAGGGCACCAGGGAGCGGGGATCGATGATCTCGCAGCTGATGCCTTCCTTCTCCAGCTCCTCCGCGGCCTGCATGGCTTTATACCACATCAGCAGGTTCGCAACGATGGTGATGTGCTTGCCAGGGCGGCGGATGGCAGCCTTGCCGAAGGGCACGGTGTAATCCCCGTCGGGGACTTCGCCGATGGCGCTGAGCTGGCCGGCCTCCTTGCGCTTGCCGCCGTAGAGCAGCTTGTGTTCAAAGACCAGGACGGGATTGTTGTCCCGGATGGCCTGCTTCATCATGCCCTTGGCATCATAGGCGGTGGAGGGGCAGATGACCTTCAGGCCGGGCACGTGGATGAAATAGCTCTCCAGGCTCTGGGCGTGCTGGGCGCCGCGGTTGGTGGCGCCGCAGGGGGCGCGCATGACCATGGGCACATGGAAGCCGCCGTTGGACATGTAGCACATCTTGGCGGCCTGGTTGACCAGCTGGTCCATCATGCAGAACAGGAAGTCGCCGTATTGCAGGTCCGCCACCGGACGCATGCCCGCCATGGCGGCGCCTACGCAGGCGCCGGAGAGCAGGATCTCGGAGATGGGGGTGTTGATGACCCGGTTGTTGGCGAAATCATCCACGCCCTTCAATTCAAAGCCCTTTTCGTGGGCGATGCGCACGTTGGAGCCGAACTCGTCGCCCAGGCCCTTGGTGACGGTGAAAGCACCGCCCATGCCGCCGGGGATATCCTCATCCTCACCGATGCAGAAAACGGTGGGGTCCCTGCGCATCTCTTCAGCGATAGCGCTTTTCAGCGCGTCAGCGATCGACATCATAGCCATGGTATTCAGCCCTCCCAAAATACGTGTTCTAATGCGGAGCTCAGCTCAGGCAGCGGCGCGGCCTTGGCATATTCCACAGCCTCGTCGATCTCCCGCTCGATGGCGGCCTCTTCCTTTTGAAGCTCCTCCTCGGTGATGACGCCCTGGTCCAGGATCACCTTGCGGAAATTCTTCACAGGGTCCCGGTCGTTGATCCAGTGATCGGCCTCATCCTTGGGGCGATAGCCGCAGGCGTCGTTGCGGGAATGGCCGCCGTGGCGGTACGTCTTGACCTCGATGATGGTGGGGCCTTCACCGGCGCGGGCCCGGGCGATGGCCCGGGTAGCGGCTTCGTTGACGGCGACGACATCGTTGCCGTCAACCACCTCGCTGGGGATGCCATAGATGGCGGCCCGGTCGGCGGCCACGTTCTCCTGGCAGCAGGTGAGGCTGATAGAGGTGTTGGCGGAGTACATATTGTTCTCGCACACGTAGATCACCGGCAGCTTCCAAAGGCCGGCTGCGTTCATCGTCTCGTGATAGGAGCCTTCGTTGCTGGCGCCATCGCCGAAGAAGCAGACCACCACGTTGTCCTTCTTCTGCATCTTGAAAGCCAGGGCAACGCCTGCGGCGATAGGCAGGTTGCCGCCCACGATGGCGTTGGCGGTCATGGCGCCCACGCTGGCGTCGCCGGTGTGCATGGCGCCGCCCTTGCCGCCGCAGCAGCCGTCGGCCTTGCCGAACATCTCGCACATCATTGCCTTGACGGAGATGCCCTTTGCCAGATCGTGTCCGGCAGGGCGGTGGGTGGAAGCCATCCAGTCGTCCTTGCGCAGGTCATACAGCATGCCCACTGCGCTGGCCTCCTCGCCGGTGCTTTGGTGGATGGTGCCGGGCATGATGCCCTCTAAGAACAGATAGTAGATGCTCTCTTCATATTTGCGGATCTCGTACATTTTCTTGTACATGCCTAATGCTTTTTCCGCAGGCAGAAAATCGCTCATGGATCATTTCCTCCTTTTTTAGATCAGCGGGAGCCCTCTATGATCGCATCTATATGCGGCTGTTGGATGGCCGGACCGACACACCGCAGGCAGATGTGACTTCATTACTAATAAAGTTTATCCCTCTCAGATGTGCTTAGTGTACTGTTCGTAGTGGGATTTGTCAATATCTCCATCTAATCACGGTACGACCACTACTTTTTTGTCAAAATCACGAAAACAGGGAGGAGGAAATTGAAAAACAGTCTGTTGAATCGTTTGAATACGGGTGTAAAACAGAAAAAATAGAGAAAAACAGATCGTTTGCAGGAAAAACCTGTGGCAAATCGAATGGACGGCCCTCTTTCAAAATTACTAATAATATAGGAGAGAGAATAAATGCGAAACCGGAATAAATCCGTGTGTTATCCAGCTGATTTTCAGAAAAAAACGATTGCTAACAGAGAATCGGAGATGAGAAGTTGAGAAGAGCTGATCAGAGTTGGTTTGTTTATTTTACTAATATATATGAGGAGATCTGTGTGGATCCTACAAAAAATAAATGCTATATTTACTTTTTTTGCTCATCCTGTTAAACTGACTGATAAATAGGAGCCGTGCCGGACACTCCACAAACTATCCGGCACTAGGTGGAAAAGAAGGAGGATACAGGTCCGTAGGCCCACGGTGCAGCAGTGTGGAGACCTGCTGTAAAGCGGCGGTGGAGCCACCGCATGCGAGGCCGTCCGCGCGGAGGCGGGGCGGTCAGGGCTGTAACGATATGGCAGAGGTCGTACTGAAAAACATCAAAAAGGTCTATCCCAACTTGGAGCCGAAAAAAGGCAAGAAGGCCGAGGGCGAGCATAAGCACAACCTGAAAGTCACCGAAGAGGGCGTCCTGGCAGTGCAGGACTTCAACCTGGACATCCAGGACCGGGAGTTCATCGTACTGGTCGGCCCCTCCGGCTGCGGCAAATCCACCACCTTGCGGATGATCGCCGGCCTGGAGGAGATCTCCGGCGGCGAATTGTACATCGATGGCCGGCTGGTCAACGATGTGGCCCCTAAGGACCGGGATATCGCCATGGTGTTCCAGAATTATGCCCTGTACCCCCATATGACGGTATATGAGAACATGGCCTTCTCCTTGAAGCTGAAGAAGCTGCCCAAGGGCGAGATCGACAAGAAGGTCCGGGAGGCCGCGGAAATCCTGGACATCACCCAGTATCTGGACCGCAAGCCCAAGGCGCTGTCCGGCGGCCAGCGCCAGCGCGTAGCCATCGGCCGGGCCATCGTCCGCAACCCTAAGGTCTTTTTGATGGATGAGCCGCTGTCCAACCTGGACGCCAAGCTGCGCAACCAGATGCGGGCGGAGATCATCAAGCTGCGCCAGCGCATCGACACCACCTTCATCTACGTCACCCACGACCAGACGGAGGCCATGACCCTGGGCGACCGCATCGTGATCATGAAGGACGGCGTGATCCAGCAGATCGGCACGCCGGAGGAGGTCTTCAACCACCCGGCCAACCTGTTCGTGGCCGGCTTCATCGGGATGCCCCAGATGAACCTCTTCGACGCCCGCCTGGAGCGCCGGGCTGACGGCGTGTATGAGGTGCTGCTGGAGAACGCCCGCATCCAGCTGTCGGAGGAGAAGCAGGCCCGCCTGGAGGCCAACGGCGTCCAGAGCCAGGCCATCAAGCTGGGCGTGCGCCCGGAGCATATCATGCTGGCCGGAGAGGGCAGCCAGATGATCCACGGGACGGTGGACGTCTCTGAGATGATGGGTTCTGCGGTCCATCTGCATTTGCAGGCCTGCGGACGGGACACGATCATCATCATCCAGACCATGGATATGCAAGGTCCCAACCGGGTGGATTTTTCCGTCGGCCAGCGGATCGCCTTCACCTTCGGCGGGAACATCGTGCATGTGTTCGACCCGGAGAGCGGCAAGAACCTGGAGCAGTAAGGACCGGGCGTGATGGATCTGATCTGCCTGGGAGACAGCCTGACCTTCGGACTGGGCGTCCGCCGCGGCCGGTGCTGGACGGCTCTGTTTGCCGAGGAGAGCGGCTGGAACGTATCGAATAGAGGCATCAGCGGCGATACCACCAGCGGGATGCTGGCCCGCCTCCACCGGGATGTTTTGACAGCCCTGGGAGAGGACCGCAGCCAGTGCCGGGTGCTGGTGATGGGAGGGACCAACGACATCCTGTTTTCCGGCACAGACACCGGGGCCAAGGCGAACCTCACCGCCATGGTGTATCAGCTCAAGGCCTGCGGGGTGCAGCCTATGGTGGGCATCCCGCTGCCGGTGGACTGGGCCAGGGTGCCGGAGAAATGGCGGGAGCTGGTGGATTTCCGAGCGGCGGCGGCGCAAGTCCAGGCATATGCAGACTGGCTGCGGGCCTATTGCCGGGGATCGGGATCTCTGACGGTGGATTTCGCCGCGGATTTTTACCGGCCGGACGGCCAGCTGTGTCAGGAGATGCTGTGGGATGGCCTCCATCCCAGCGAGGACGGCCACAGCAAGATGGCGGAGCGGCTGGCGCGGCTCCTGCTGCGAAAGGGATAAAAAGGGAACGCTCCCCCTTGTGCAAGGGGGAGCGTTCTGGTAAAACAGGGCGTCAGCTCCGGCAGGGAGCGGTAGAACGGCGCACCACCAGCTGGGGGGTGCATTCCACCTTGAACCGGGCGGAGGAGAGGAGCGCTGCATCCGCAGAGGGGTTCGTCCTGCGCAGCAGCAGGTCGATGGCGGCCTGGGCCAACAGGTTGATATGATAGTCCACCGTGGTCAAAGAGATGCGGGAAAGGCCGGTGTAGAGAACGTTATCGAAGCTGACGATGGAGTAGTTCCCGGGGAACTGGGCGTTGTGCTGGGAAAGAGCGTCGATGACGCCCATGGCCACCATATCGTTGATGGAGATGAAGGCCGTATAGGTGCCCGAGAGCAGCTCCGGCCGCTGGGCCACGGCCCGCCCGATGCGGTAGCCGATGTCGTTGCCCGGCGCATGCTCAATCTCGTCCGGCCCCGGCACCACCACCCGGAGATGGTCCCGCAGGCCGCAGCGCTCCATCTGCCAGGTGACGCCCTGGATGCGGTTGGAACGGGCGAGGCTCTTGGAGGGGTCGCTGGAGATCAGGGCGATGTTCCGGTGCCCCAGGGAGACGAGATGCTCGGCGGCGATGCTGCCCGCCCGGAAGTTGTCCAGCTCGATCAGGTCGATGTCAGAGACGGCGTTCTTATCGCAGATGGCGATCACCGGCATCTGGCAGCTGACCTGGCTTGCATAGGCGGGGGCATCCGGCGGATAGAGGAAGATGGCGGCCTGGAAGCTGGAATTCAGCGCGATCTCCAGGAAGGCCGCTTCCCGCTGGGCATTGTGGTAGGTGCTGCAGAAGATCAGGTGCAGATCGTGGGGAGCAGCTGCCAGGTCCAGTTCGTGGAGCAGGAAGGAGTAGTAGGGGTTGGTGGGGTCGCTGGCCAGCACCAGTACCGACTGTTCGGACCGGGCCTGGCTCCGTGCCCGGGGGGGTTTGGTGTAGTGCAGGGCCTGGGCGGCGCTGAGCACCTTGGAGACGGTCTCCGGGGGGATCGCGCCTCTGCTTTTTTGATTCAGGACCAGGGAGACGGTGGATTGAGAAACGCCGGACAGCTTGGCGACATCTGTCATGGTGGCTTTTTTCTGTCCCATGGGACTGCTTCACTCCTCTGCGGCTGCGTCTTGCGCAGGTGATCTCCACCATTATAGCGGACTTTTTTGCGGATGTAAATATTATGAAAGAGTTTCTCTGGTGGAAAAGCGCCGCGAGAGGCATATTCGGCGGGATATGGTGAAAATGTGGAGAGCCAGGTCTGCGATCTTGTGAAAAATTAGAGAATATGGCGATCTGCTTGACAGTGGACGGAACTGGCACTATACTAATTTTAGTAAATATAAATCGGTTTATTAGTAATACTTGAGAGCGAAGCGGCCGTTGGAGGGGGGGCGTCATATGCTTTGGCTGGATAGCGGCTCCCACGATCCCTTTTACAATCTGGCGCTGGAAGAGCATCTTTTCCAGACCGTCCGGGAAGATGAGGTGTTCTTCCTGTGGAGAAATACCCCCTGTGTGGTGGTGGGGAGCTTTCAGAGCATCTGCCGGGAGGTCCGGGCGGCGGAGCTGTATCACCTGGGGATCCCAGTTCTGCGCCGCATGAGCGGCGGCGGCACCGTCTACCACGATCTTGGCAATGTGAATTATACCATCATCAAAGATGCCCCTCCCGGCGGCGAGGTGTGCTATGGGGATTTCCTGGATTCGGTGGTGGCGGCGCTGAACCGCTTGCAGATCCCTGCCCGGCGGGGCCGGACCTGTGACATCACCCTGGCGGGGAGGAAGATCTCCGGCAGCGCCCAGCGGTTTTCCAGCGGGCGGGTGCTGCACCACGGGACGCTGCTGTTCCAGGCGGATCTGGAGCGGGTGGACCGTTTGACGGCCGGCGGGAAGCGGGAGGACATCCAGAGCCGGGGGACGCCCTCGGCGATCTGCTCCGTCACCAATATCGCCGACCATCTGACGGCTCCCATGGCCATCGAGACATTTGAACAGCGCCTTTTGGAAGCGGTCCTCCCGCCGGGGAGCCGGATGCTGGCCCTGACAGCGCAGCAGCAGGCGGAGGTATGCCGCCTGCGGGATGAAAAGTATAAGAGCTGGGCGTGGACGTGGGGAAAGGACCCTGCGTTCACCTGCTGCCGGGAAGGCCGCCTGGGAGATGCGCCGATCCGTCTGGCCTACCGGGCAAGGCACGGGATCTTCTCCGGCGTGGAAGTGCATTGCCCACTGCTGGACGAGGCGGAGGCAGTCCGCCTGCTGGAAGGAGCGCGGCTGGATCTGCCGGAGCTTTCCGGCGTCTGCCGCCGCCTGGCCGGAGGGCTGGGAGGGGAGCTGCTGGAACTGCTGCTGTGAGGGAAGCTGTACATCATTTGCATAGTTCATGAGTAAAAAGGAGCGCGCGAGATAATGGAAAAACAGATCAAGATGCCCAAGCTGCGGCCGGAGATGGAGAGCGGCGTGGTATGTGCCTGGCTGAAAGAGGAGGGCCAGCAGGTCCTGGCCGGCGAGCCGCTGTACGAGATCGAAACGGACAAGGTGGTCAGCCAGATCGAGGCCACAGAGAGCGGCGTGCTGAAAAAGCAGCTTTGTGAGGAGGGGGACCGCATCCCCGTGGATGGCCCCGTGGCGGTATTGGAGACGGTATGATGGAGAAAAGACCCCCATGGCTGAAGGTACGCTATAACGAGGCCGCTGTCTGGGAGGTGGCGGAGCTGATGCGGGACCTGAAGCTGAACACGGTGTGCCGGGAGGCCAACTGTCCCAATCTGGGGGAGTGCTATCAAAAGCACACCTCCACGTTCCTGCTGCTGGGGAACATCTGCACCCGGAACTGCCGGTTCTGCAATGTGACCACGGGCCACCCGCTGCCGCCGGATCCGGAGGAGCCGATGCATGTGGCACAGGCGGCCAAAAAGCTGGGGCTGCGCCACGTGGTGCTGACCTGCTCCACCCGGGACGATCTCCCGGACGGCGGCGCGGAACAGTTCGCCAAGACGGTGCGGACCATCCGGGAGCTGTGCCCGGGCACGACGGTAGAGACGCTGATCTCGGATATGAAGATGGACACCGATGCCCTGGATACGGTGCTGGCGGCCCACCCGGAGGTGCTGAACCACAATGTGGAGACGGTCCGGGAGCTACAGGCCGCCGTGCGGCCCCAGGCCCGGTATGAGCGGTCCCTGGAGGTGCTGCGCTACTGCAAGCGGAAAGATCCCACGGTGCTGACCAAGACCGGCTTCATGGTGGGACTGGGCGAGACGGAGGAGCAGATCGATGCGCTGATGGACGATATCCTGGAGACGGGATGCGACATCCTGACCATCGGGCAGTATCTCCAGCCCTCTCCCCAGCACTATCCCCTGGCCCGGTACGCCACGCCGGAGGATTTTGCCCGCTACAAGGAGATGGCGCTGAGGAAGGGCTTTCGGCATGTGGCCTCTGCGCCTCTGGCCCGCAGCTCTTATAAGGCGTGGGAAGTCCTGGAGGATGCCCATGATCTATATTGAGACAGGCTCTACGGATGTCTGTTATGATTTTGCCCTGGAATACTACTTCACTCTGGAAAAACGGCTCTCGGACACGGTGTTCCTCTTTTGGAGGACGACGCCCACACTGATGGTGGGCAAGTACCAGAACGTGCTGGAGGAAGTGGATAAGCCCTACGCGGATGCTCACGGCATCCGCATCGTGCGCCGCATGAGCGGCGGCGGTACCATCTACACAGATCTGGGCGGCTGGCAGTTCAGCTTCATCCAGCACCGGGAGACGGGGGAGATCGAGTTTTCCCAGTACATCATGCCGGTGCTGGAGGCTCTGGAGGAGATGGGGGTCCATGCGGCCTTCAACGGCCGCAACGACTTGACCATCCAGGGACGCAAGTTCTCCGGCAACGCCCAGTACCGGCTGGGCGGTTGCATCGTCCATCACGGCTCGCTGCTGTTCGATACGGACCTGCAGCAGATGGAGGCCGCAACGACCGTGGACCGCTACAAGATCGTCTCCAAGGGGATCCAGTCCGTTCGGGACCGGGTCACCAACATTGCAGAGCATCTGCCGGCTCCCATGGATCCGGAGACGTTCAAAAAATGCATCGTGGAGCATATATTGGGAGACGGCGCCGTTTATACGGTGACGGAGGAGGATGACGCCAGGATCCGGGAGATCGCGGCAGAGCGCTTTGCCAGCTGGGAGAGCGTCTACGGCGCAGATCCGGCCTTCAACATCCAGCGGACCGGCCGCTTTGCGGGAGGAAAGATGGACTTCCGCCTGGAGGTGCGCAAGGGCCTGATCTGCCATGCCGCTGTGTTCGGGGACTTTTTTTCCTCTCTGGACGCAGAGACGATCTGCGGCGTCCTGGAGGGCTGCCGGTATGAGCGGGAGGCGGTGCTGCGGGCGCTGCTGGACCACGGTATCGATGGGGCGATCTATCAGATATCTGCAAAGGAGATGGCGGCGGCTATCGCGGATTGATGTGTCCGGCTGAGAGCTGGCCTGGAAGGAGGGATCGGAGTGCTTGAGATGTTTGACGCGCTGCGGCAGATGACGCCGGAGTCTGTGCTGTTTCGTCTGGCGCTGGCGATGCTGTTCGGCGGGATGATCGGGATGGAACGGGGACGCAAGGGCCGAGCCGCAGGCTTTCGCACGTATATGCTGGTGTGCCTGGGGTCGGCGCTGACGATGCTGCTAGGCCAATATGAATATGAGATGCTCAGAAGCAGCTGGGCCGCCGTCGCCGAAAAGGTGGGGCCGCGGATCGATGTGGGCCGGTTTGGCGCGCAGGTCATCAACGGCATCAGCTTCCTGGGCGCGGGGACCATCATCGTCACCGGGCGGCAGGAGGTCAAGGGCATGACCACGGCGGCGTGCCTGTGGGCCTCTGCCTGTACGGGACTGGCCATCGGCGCGGGCTTTTACGAATGTGTGCTGTTGGCCTTCCTGCTGATTCCTCTGGTGACCCGGGCGCCGCCCTATGTGGAGAGCTATATCGTGGAGAACGCCCGGAATATGAACATCTATGTGGAATTCCGCTCGCTGGACGATGTGGGTGATGGCGGTCTTGTCCGCCGGAGGCTTGACCAGCCCCATCTCCCGTTCCGTTTTCATTCGGAAAGCATCGCTTTGCCAGAAGCGGACTTCCAGATTACCTCCTGGAACAGCCTGCTTTCTCATGCGCACTACATCGCCCCAGGCATTCCCGTATTGGCCCTCACAAAAGGACTTTAATTCGTATATTTCAGCATTGGAAAGAAACTCAGAGGCCTCACAGACTGCCACGCCCCCATAGCTTGCCGTCCAGTTCCTCCACCGTAGGATGGAGAGCGCGCACCTTTTTTCCAACAGACGGCATTCCTGTAAAATATGCCATGAGGCCCTGTTCCTTCGGCACAGGAACGCTGTCCAGCGCCGCCTGAATGGTATCCCGGTACGGAAGCAGGTCCGCTCCGGTTAAAGTTTGCAGTCCCTTTTCACTGGTCATCACTGCTGCAATGGGACTGTATAACTTGAATTTTATTGTATTATCTGCTATCTTTTTCACATCCTTTATAATAGGAGAAAAACGAGGTGACCTATGAAACAGGAATGACTTACTATGGCAGATATTGCAAGATTGTCAAATGTATTCCTGGCCTCCGCACGATCCAAGGCGGAGTGTACGCCTCAGTTAGCGGTCAGACTTTCAACGCCCCCCTTGGGCGAATCCCCATCTTCCTGTCCGTAAAAAATGGCATTTCTCCATCCCGAGCAACAAAGCAAATATGCATAAGGAAAACGGTGAAAAGTTATTTTAAGGACTTTTCACCGTTTTCTTCTCTTTGGTGCGCCCGGCATGGGCAACAACTAGGTGGTGAAAGACCACTACGCGCTCGGCAGTAGGAAGCGTTAGCCGAAGGCAAGGGTGTCCATCGTGAGGTGGAATCTGAAGGAAGCCGGATGCCAAGGTGAGGAGCCATGGCGGGCAAACTCCTGAACCGACGAACAGAAATCACATAGTAGGCCGCACAGGGACGGACGAGTGTGCCAAACAACACAAAGTCCAATGCTGCCCGAATCCCGTGCGGTAAATGTGGCGGTTACATAGGAGGAAAGTTGTTGTTCTTACCCGGGGAGGTCTTGCAGACGGGAAGTAGGAAATCCGAAAGCCGCAGTAACAACGAACTGCAAGAAGTCAGCCGAGGCCATAGTACCTTGATTTTTTTTTAAGGGAAGGGCCGAACAATCGTAAGTCTCAAGTACAGACCGGAAGGAGGTCAGTGTGTTGAACGCAGAATACCAAGGAAACGAGGGCTTCCTGCAAAGAGATAGTGTGGAACACGAAGGGTATGCAGAAGTGCAGAGCACTGACCGCAGAGAAGGGAGAGAACGAGACGGTGCAAGCGACCTGCTGGAAGCAATACTGGACAGGAATAACCTAAACAGAGCTTACAAGCGGGTCAAGAGGAACCACGGAGCAGCGGGAATTGACAGAATGACCGTAGAGGACGCCCTGCCGTGGTTAAAGGAACACAGGGAAGAACTTTTGCGGAGTATCCGAGATGAAAGCTATATGCCCAGCCCGGTACGGCGAAAGGAAATCCCGAAACCAGATGGCGGAGTGCGAAAGCTGGGAATCCCCACGGTGGTAGACCGTGTGATTCAGCAGGCAATCGCACAGAAGCTGCAAAGCATTTGGGAACCGCTGTTCTCAGACAGCAGTTACGGCTACCGTCCGAGACGGAGTGCCCAACAGGCGATTCAGAAGGTAAAGGAATATGGGGAAGAAGGGTACAGATACGCCGTATCGGTAGACCTGTCCAAATATTTCGACACGCTGAACCACGAACAGCTCATGAATCTATTGCACAAACAGATACAGGATATGCGTGTACTGCGCTTAATAAAGAAGTATCTGAAAAGCGGAGTGATGGAGAATGGTGTGATTTGCAAAACCGAGGAGGGTTCGCCGCAGGGCGGGCCGCTATCTCCTCTGCTGGCAAACATCTACCTCAATGAATTTGATTGGGAGATGAACCGCAGAGGGGTAAAGCTGGTACGGTATGCAGATGACATCGTGATGCTTGCCAAAAGCGAGCGTGCAGCAGAGCGTTTGTTGGAATCCTGCAGGAAGTATCTAATGTGCACTGAATAATAGAAAAAGCCTTATATTTCAATCCATAGAAGCCGATCTGTGGTATAATTGGAGCAAGAGAACTGGCAAAAATCCAGCAAAAACCTTGCACCTGGAGGGCAACTATGTATCGTTACAGCAACGGCCAGATCAGCCTGGCGGATTTCAAACAGCCGGTGGGCATGAATCTGAAGGAAAGCAACCGTTGGGTAAAGAAAGCCCA